>Ga0214542_1000087_pt1 | contig 119508 bp, 58 predicted proteins | sample CNSS1metaG_FD_160096 | JGI IMG/M metagenome (GOLD analysis project Ga0214542, IMG submission 160096) | Root nodule microbial communities from cowpea collected in UCLA plant growth center, Los Angeles, California, USA - CNSS1 | ecosystem: Host-associated > Plants > Roots > Nodule | place: USA... | reverse complement strand
AAATGTTGTTAAAAATATGTAATAGAAATATCACTTGTAATAAAAGTATCATCATTACATTTATAAAAAAATTAAATTTGTTCTAAATTTGGAGCACATGAAATTAAAATTATTTTTAAAAAAATTGAGACTGAAATCAAATCAAATTAACAAATATGAGGACCAAATTGAGATTCATATAATAATTTGACACGTGTCACCATATTAGATTGACACGTGACACACTACAAACTTGACATGTGGCATAATTTTTTTAAAAAAAAATTAAAATAAAATTTTTTTAAAAAAAATTCAAAAAATTCAAAAAATTCAAAAAAATGAGATGCTGACACGTGGCACCTACTTAACGATGTTAGTTCTCTATTAACGGAAATGACCTAATTGATACTAATTTACAAAAATGAGGACCTAATTGAGACTAATAAAAATACGATGACCAAATTGAGATTTTGCTACAAAAATGAAGACCAACGGAGTATTTTAACCTAATTTATAACATAACATTCTATATTCTCACTGTAAACATTCTTTTGATTTATTAATCATGGGAAGTTTGCCTAGAAAAAAAAAAGGGCAAAGTTGGCACTTAATTCGAACTAAATTCAGATAAACAAAAATTTAATTTAGCATACTTAAAAAATTAAATCAAAAGTACCTTTTAACGAAAATAATCCAAAATTAAAGTTTATTTTGTTAAAACTAACTAGAGAAATTTCTATGAGAAACTTGAAAAGGGTAGGGTTTCGTCTAAATTATTTAAATTTTCTGTTCTTTAAAGAAAAAAAAAATGGATAAAATGGAACATTAAAAATAAATTTTATAAAAACAGTTTTCAAAATATAAAACTTTAAAAAAAAATTAAGTTCATTTTAAGACTTATTTATTGTTCTTCTTTCTCCTTTATTTCAAACGTTATGATACTAAACATTTTATAAACTTAAACTATATAAATCCAATACTTTTAATGTTAAAAGCAAAGCTTCTATTTTTGAACTTTAACATTAATATCCTTGCTAAAGTCTAAAAAATTAAACCTTCATGTTTGGGATGTTCCACTAAGCCAATGGACAATCACTTGAATTGGTGGATTGTAATTGAAGACATAATCATGTAACTTTAATATCTTTATTTGCGTGACCAACTTTTTATTCATATTGTCGTGTGAATATAGTCATAAAAAGTTCATATAATTAACTTTAAATTAATGTTTGTTCTTGAAATTATTCTAATGCAGTTACAGTGATGCCTATGCAGGGCAAGTAATAAGTTATGATTTATTATCTTCTATAATAAGATAAAAAAAGTTATCAGATAAAGTATAGGATAAGAATGTCACTAGTTAATAGCAATGCTTAAAGTGTCTAGCACAAAAATACAAAACAACTTCGAATTTTGATAAGGTGTTAGTAGAGATGTGAATTAAGTGGATAGGATACTCCTAGTAGCTCTCCCGTATCTTATTTGTTGGATAAATATTCGTCTTGTATCCGTATTTATATTGGTTGGGTATCTGTTATGTAGGTACATGCATAATTTTTTAATATCTATAGATATACACGGGTACCCGTAGATATTTACAAAAAAAAATAAAATTTAACAACATATTTTAATCTTAAATTCAAATAAAATACAATTCATAACATTCATAAATTTTAGATAAAGTTCAAATAACTTATGTAAATAATGTTGAATGACAATTTACAAAGAAATGAAATTTGTTAAAACTAATTGATAAAAAATAACACATTTAAAGTTAATATGTTAATATTTTAATCATGATTTTTTATGTTTTAAAGTCTATAATATTCGTACCCATTCTGTTAATATACAAATATTAAAAATACATGTACTCATTATCTGTGAGTATTTATTTACATTATTTATTTTTTACCCATTGTAAGTTTTATCCGTAGATACCTGCATATATGAATTTTCTTTAATGTTACGCATTTTAAGTTAATTATTGAGTGTTTAAAACCAGGTATATTCAATTTCATGGTAATTGTAATAATTACTTTATTTAAATGTTAACGCATATGTGTATTTTCACTTGAAATTATTATGTAATAATAATAATAATAATAATAATAATAATAATAATAATAATAATAATAATAATAATATACTGTCTCTTTAGAGTAGATGTGGTGCACCCTTATTTTTTATAGTATTTCCTTATCATAACTATTTTTCTAAAATAATTTACAATTATTATTTTAATTATCTAATAAATTAAATATATGTTTATATATTTATAGTCTATTTTATTCCTATAATTACCACCTTCAATATTATTTTTCTTTACAATCTTTTTTCCAGTATTTAAATCATTCATATTCCTAGTTACATACCATATCAATGTCAATGGACGATTAATTATTTATTATTCAACTTTCATAGTCAATTTTTTGTTTTATTTTAAAAGAATTATAAAGACACCGAGTTTTTTTTTTTTTGTAGTTATAATACTAAAGATAATAAAAGAAGCTTCCCACTAGAATAGTTTTTGAAGAAAAATATCTCAAGTTTTTGACTTTTTGATCGAAGAAAAGCATATACATATAGTACTTCTTCCAAACCGGCGTACGCACTTACACGCGGTCTACATCTCCATCCAAACGTCCCACACAACCAAAGCTGCTTTCTTTGAACTTCTGGGTATGTACTTTCCTCTTTCTTTTTCTCTTTGCTCTTTGGGTTTGTAAAATACATGTTCTTTCTTTGCCATCACCATTCACTTCTTGTGTTTGTGCTTTGAAATTTCTTCCTTTTCAATTAATGGGGTTCTGTGGATGTTCTCCTTTCATATAACTTGTACTGGGTAGATCTTGTGCTTTTACTGACTTTTGAGCATTAATCTTAAAGTCAATCATTGTTGAGATTCTTTGACTTGATGAAATGTCTCAAATATTTTTCCAGTGATACAAGGTGTGCCAATTTTTCCTTTTCCCCCTCTTCAAGCCCTTTTGCTTATCATTATTAGCATCACTGTTAGAAAATATGCAGAAAAACATGTTGGGGCTTCCTCTTTCTGGGTTATGGACATCCCGCCGCACTTGGCCTGAATATTTAGTGAATCCTTGTTTCTAGTGTAGATATTAAGATTGAACCAGGATTCGCATCTTCATATGATGCAATTTAGCCTCTGGATTTTCACTGCGTCTGCATACCTTGATTGATTTCCAAACAGGGTAATTTTTCTTGCACCTTTGTGGGTTTGGTGATTTTGTCTCATAGCTTGTATTCCTATGTGCATAATTTTTTACCTTTGAGCTTTGGGCATCTTTGTTTACACTTTTGGTAAAAGGAAAAGTGGTATATTTGTCTGATTGCAGAATGATGCATTTGAGTTGGTTGATTTGTTGCTTTTGAATTTTTATGTTTTAGTTATTAGTTATTAACTCAATCAATCTGATCACCCCTCCTTGCTTGAGTGAGTGGATTTCCTAGTTACCAATAGTCACCTTCAACTGCATTTATCTCATAAATTGCTGTTCCAATGCTCTATTGACATTTTCTTTGCTGCACATCAACTTGGTTTCACTTTTCTGTCCCACTGTTAGTTTCAATTCCCCACTTTTTGGGTGTTTTTTGTTGGTTTGTATTAAGCTGTTTCTTCTTGGTGTTTCCAGGGCTAAAGAAGCTCTACTGACCAAACTTGTGTGAAGAAGTTCCTTAATTTTCATGGCACTTCACGAATACATTGCCGGGGATTTGAAAAGCATCGAAGATGCTGTGACCGAGACAGAAAACTGCAATGGTTGTTTTGACTGTAACATCTGCTTAGACTTTGCACATGAACCAGTGGTGACCCTGTGTGGCCACCTCTACTGCTGGCCGTGTATCTACAAGTGGCTTCTCGTCCAACATGATTCTCTTACAACCGCTGAGCGGCCTCAGTGCCCCGTTTGCAAGGCTGTTATATCCAATAGCACAATGGTTCCACTCTATGGGCGTGGCAATGCCACAGCCGAAGAGAAAACATCATGTGATGTTTTGATACCTCCAAGACCACCTGCTTCATGTGCTCAAGTTCTTGTGGCAGCACCATCTGGAAGGGGTCAGCGTCTTCCATATCGTAATCCTTACCAGGGTCACTATTTCAGCTCTCGTTCATACCAACAAGAGGACGCCACTTCTCAAACGCTCAATCTTGGATCGCACCACCACCACCCTGTGACTGGTATGTTTGGGGAGATGGTTTATTCCAGAGTGTTTGGCAACCCAGAAAACTTGTATGCATACCCCAATTCTTATCAGCTCATGGGAAGTTCTACTCCTAGATTGAGAAGGCAAGAGATGCAGGCACACAAATCTTTGAACAGAATCTCTATTTTTCTCTTTTGCTGCTTCCTTATCTGTCTTCTTGTCTTCTAAGTCAGTTCCCTCTATATATCTACTCTATACGTTGTAAAATGCAAGTTTCAAAAACTTGCTATATTCATTGAGTGAATTATCACAGGCTAAAGTGCTTGAGTTTATATTGCACAAAACTCTGCACCTGAACCTCTCTTATACCATCATTTTTTCAAACATATTGCAGTAATATCTATCATCTTTCGTTACTAGACTCAACTTAATGAAGTTACCCTTTTGATCTGTCGGCAAGTACCACCAAATTCTCTGCATATTTTCTGCAAGTTTGTGACAATGATTTATTATTCCTTCGTTCTTATAAGCCTCACAACAAATATACATCCATTGCATTGTATGCTCCCACTTTTGCTTTCGCTGTTTTTTTCACGGTAGCATTGTATGACAACACTGTGACAGTTGTATCAGTGTCATTGTCATGTCATAAATAATTTAAGTAAATCATTTAAGTACTAAATTGAAAAAGTGTATTCAAAGAAAATAATTTGGGTTTCAACTAATATAGTTTGAGCTATAACATAGGAGTCTATCGGGCAAGTATTTTTTTTAACTTTCACAACTTTTTAAAAGGTATTATTTTTGCTTTTGATCTATTTGAAATATAAAAGAAGTATTTTATTGTTTTGACGTAAACTTTAATTTATCATTCAAATGAAGTACTTTAATTTTGAAAAGCAAATAGAACGTTTCTCGTTTTTTATCATCATTTTTCTTCGATGTTTCTATGTTATTTAGACAATAACATGAATTAATAATAATAGAAAGAAAAAGAATCCGCAGCGGAGAGTACCTAATAAATATTCTGTGTATGCCGAACTATCCGAACTATAACATGTAAGACAAACTATGATTCAATGAATTTACATAAGACCACGTATTAATTCTTATTTAAAAATACAGCGAATAATAAAGAAAGAAAGAAAAATCCTTGTTCTTGTCTAGACAAATTCTTGTTCCTATAATACTCATTAAAATTAAAGGAAAAAAAAAAGATATGAGAAAATTAACATGACGTGTTACTTTCCCTAACGACAAGAGAACTCAAAATAGAATTGTATTGAACTCTCCCAATAACACTCGATAAAATTAAAAAATAGAAAAAAAGGGAATGGATAAGATAAGGAAAACTCGAAAGAGAATATGATCTGAAATCCCATGTGACGTGGACCCAAAAGTTATATTAGAGACAAATACAATCGAATGTCGGTTTGGAAGAATAGTGAACAGTTTCTACCTGTTTTTGAAGAGGAGTAACGAATAAGAGAAGAAAGAAAAATAAATAACTAATGTAGTAAAAAGAAGAAAATGAATATATAAAAAGTATGGCAAAAGTGTGGTGTGTTGTGTTGTTGGTTAATTTTGAGAAATCGACATGAAAATAATAATGTCTTTTTCAAGAGCAGAGCAGCGTAGTGGCTTTCTCTTTCATAGTATACTTGCCAACTACTCTAAAGGCGACATGGAGGAGGGTGGAAGCAAAACGATAAGGATGATAATGAAAAATAAGGATGTTTTGTTTTTGTTGGAGAAATAGAATGAAGAATGAAATAAAATAAGGTATATGAAAGAGATGATTGTTTATGAAAAATGTTAGAAGAGGAAATAAAAATAGTATTTAGTGGAACATAAAATACTTTTCGCACCATCCTTATCCATATGGTGCGAAATGTATATACGTATGCAAAGCCAATCTTATCCTGAAACACAGAAAAAAGTATTTCAAACCAAGATAGTAAGGGACACCAAGTTTAATGATGTAGGCGCCACCGTCCTGTCTGCTACCTATGTACAAAATATCCTATGATATCTTTCGTTTGTTAAAAAAAAGGGAAAAAATCGTAACTTTATCCATAACTTATTTTAATTAATTATATATATATATTTCAAGTTTATTTAGATAATACTTAGAGTTAATCACTTTTTAATATTATCTATTTTAGAGTTCGAACTTTGTAATGATGTTGTCTAAATAAAATATTTAAATAAATTAGAGAATAGAAAAATATATTTAAATTATTATTATTAATATATATATATATATATATATATATATATATGAATAAAAGTAGAGTTAATAATTATATAAGATAATGATATTTTAATTTAATATTTTAATTATTTTTAGATCATTATATCACACTATAAAAAATTAAAATAATTAATGGGTCAAAATAAATATACGTGTTCGTTTACTTCGACTCCGTACTGTGATGTTGCACGCAATGTTGAAACGCGCAATTGTGTATTATTGCTCTTGGTGAAATGTCACTGTGCAGAGCGTTAACATCAGAACGTGAATTGAAACGTTTATTAAAATTAGAAATAAATTGCTATTCAAATGGAAAACGTCAATGTTAAGTTGAATTTCATTCTAAATTTGAATTCAGTTTTAAAACTGAATTTGAATGGAAAGCATCAATGTCAAGTTGAATGCAGTTGTCAAGTTGAATGCAGTTTTAAGACTGAATTTAATGTTGTATCACAATGTATTACATTATTTTAATTAGATATTGATTTATTTTATATTTCTAATGTTTTAATTATTAAATAATAAATATATTAAAGTGAATAGAGTTATTTTAAAATATTTAATTTTTTTTTTTTACTTTAGTAAAGATACTATGATCTTTTAATAAATTAAAAAATTGTCATCTTTCCTTCTTTCGTAAGAGGAAGTTTCAACATTTACTAAGATAAAAACCAACATGTTTGCTCTTTATATATTTATTTTTCTCATAAAAAAAAAAGAATTTTCTATATACGATCAAGCAAGTTATTAAAGAAGGTAACGAAAGAGAAAATATCAATTACTATTAAAAATATATCGTACAATGGAGATAAGTTCTTGAAAGCTTCTAACTCTAGACAATAAACTAAATATATTAAAAAATTTCCTAAATATTTTTCTTTTAGGAATGTTTTAAATGAAAGTTTACTTCTCATTTATCAATGTTTATCTAGTATATATATTACAATTCCAGTTCAGACAAAAACAAAAATAGTAAAATTACATTAAAAAATGGAGACATTTGTTTTAACTTAAGACAATACTACTTTGATTTATTGTTTTATTAAGGACTTTTATTACATTAAAAAATGGAGACATTTGTTTTAACTTAAGACAATACTACTTTGATTTATTGTTTTATTAAGGACTTTTATTTCACACATTCATCCTCAAGTTCAAATTTCTATGACAAAGACATAATATAGAAATAAAGAGTTCACACAAAAATGAAAGTACATTTGAATCCATTTTAAAATAGATGAATATGTATATAAATCTATCGTGATGATAATTAATGGTTGGTTTTAAACATTGTACTGTGGTCATAGAAGATAAAATAAAGATTTTGGATAAGAATCTAAAACTAAAAAGGCTAAAATATCTTTTTTGTCCCAATTTTCGTCAAGTTTTTTCAAATAAGTCATAGTTTTGGTTTTGTGTTCAAATAGGTCTCACTTTTCGTCAATTTTGCTCAATTGAGTCCTTTTTTGCTAACACCGTTTAAATCATTAACGGTCATGAACAGTGACTGCCACGTGTCACTTCGTGGTTTTTTTGAATTTTTTGAATTTTTTGAATTTTTTTTTTAATTTTAAATTTTTAAAAAATTTTAAATTTTTTTTTAAAATATACACGTGTCAACCCAGGAGTGTGACAGGCGTCACTTCGTGGTTTTTTTGAATTTTTTTTAAATTTTTTTTAAATTTTTTAATTTTTTTTTAAATGTCCACGTGTCAACTGAGTAGCGTGTTACATGTCAAAGTCAATGTTTTAAATTCAATTTGTCCCTATGTTTGTTATTTTTGTTCAATTAGGTCCAAATTTTTGTTAACATTAATCAATTTGGTCCCTCTCCAAATTAAAACCAAATTTAATTTTTATATTAAAATTCATATTTTTTATTAAATATTTTTATATGATATCTTAAAATTCACATCATTATAACTTTGATATAAAAATTAAATTTGGTCACTTCGATAGGGACCAAATTGGTTAATTTTAACAAAAATTGGAACCTAATTGAACAAAAATAACAAATATAGAGACCAAATTGAATTTAAAACATTGACTTTGACACGTAGCACGCTACTGGGTTGACACGTGGACATTTTTAAAAATATAAAAAAAAATCAAAAAGAAATAAAAAAAATCACGAAATGACACATGGCACACTCCTGGATTGACACGTGTACATTTAAAAAAAAATAAAAATAAAAAAAATAAAAAATAAAAAAAAATTCAAAAAAACCACGAAGTAACACGTGGCAGTCACCGTTCATGGCCGTTGATGATTTAAACGGTGTTAGGAAAAAATGACTCAATTGAACAAAATTGACGAAAATTGAGACCTATTTGAATACAAAACCAAAATTAGGACTTATTTGAAAAAACTTGACGAAAATTGGGACAAAAAAGATATTTTAACCAACTAAAAATAAGGATAATTTAAACTTTATTATATGTCTTGAAATATTAAAATCGAAAATTGAGTGTTCAAAATTAATTATCGTGACAGTAATAGTTGTAAATAAAGAGATGAAATATAGACAGGATTTTTTATTTTTTATTTTAAGAAATAGGAGACACGTCGTCCTTTTTCCCAAAGGAAACATATATTTTAAATTAAGCATATATAGGAAATTTTTTTTTCTGAAAAAGTATATATTTTAATATTCAAGAGAAGTTATTTCGTATAATTTGACAGCAAAATATTGATAAAAAGTAATAATCTCTAATCACAGAATATCATTCATACGTAAATATTGACCTCTGCTCTTCATATCTTCTTGATGGCTCATATTTCGAAATAAAGTAAACTGATTTTTTCAGTTTCTTTATAAAATATAAGATTTATTATATGATTTATTGTTAAAAATATTTACTTAATATATTTTATATTTAAATTAATTTTAAAAAATATTTCTGTTTTTAAAAATAATTTTCAATTTTATAAATTAATTATTATTTTAAAATTAAGAAATATTATATATTTTATAGTCTGTTACATTTTGTTATATATATAATATAAATAAAATAAAATAATAAATTTTTCATATAATATATCTATTTTATTTATCATATATCTTATAGTTTCATAATTCTTACAAATTTTTAACATTTATAATATTTAATACTATAATTACATATTTTATATTTTAATTATATAATTTTTAAAATTTTATAAGTTTCGACTAAGTTTCTATCAAACTCTTATAATCAAAATGAAAAACTTAAATAGTAATTATTCCGGTACGCAGAAGTTATATAGCTGTATTTTCCGCATAAAAAAATTGTTTAATTACCTATTTCATTAAATGAAAAATATTTTTCATTTATTAGAGAATAAAATTCTTTAATTAGAAGATGAAAAAAAAAAAATTAGACAAGTGTTATTGCAGGGTGTTTTTTAGGTGTAACAGCCCAATGTTTTTTCACATTTTCACACACATATTTTTTCTTTTATTATTTGAACCCCTCTATTTACTCTCCATACAATAAACACTACACCTCGGTACTCCCGGTCCATTCACAAAGCACAGGGGAAGCAGATTCATTACCTCCATTTTCCAAGCTTCCTTTACCGCGCTCACACTACCACACAGCCCTTTCCACTGCAACCAACGCGTTTCTTCCACTCACCATTTTTCTCTCCAAGAGCACAAGCACATTATCGCATACGTTGGATTGTTCAAGTTAAAAGGTGCATGGTTTTCTTTTCAATATTAGGATTGTAAAATTCTGGGGCTTGGTAGAGTTTTGTAAAATTCTGAGTCCATGTAAGTTGTAATTTTCTGGGAATTAAAATTTAGAGGCTTTTAAGCTACGTAATGTAAATGCGAAAGGAGGATTTTCTGTATGTGCACCAGGTGTTTGATGAAATGGCTAAAAGGATGGAAATATACTTATTTTATTCTTTATAAATATGTTTTTACTTCAGGTGCATTGTTCTAATTTGTTTTGACAATTGTTGGTGTCAGTAAACTTCTTGTATTAATTTCAGGTGCATTGTTCTAATTTGTTTTGGCAATTGTTGGTGTCAGGGACTTGTTTTGCGTAATTTGAGGCAGGGCAAGTGAACGATAGAAAATGGGGAGAGCTTCAAGGGATAAGAGGGTGTGTGTTTGATTTTTATCCTACAGAGTGTTCTTTTTTAGGGTGCATTCATGCTTAGCTAAATTGGTTTTCAGGATATCTATTATCGGAAAGCAAAAGAGGAAGGTTGGCGTGCTCGAAGTGCCTTTAAACTCCTTCAGATAGATGAGGAATTCAACATTTTTGAAGGTGGGGTGTCTGTCTTTCTCCACAAAAGCCTATATTTGACCTTTTGGGTTTGTGGAATATTTTTTCCGCTGAGACACTGTTTCGAGATTAATTTTTTATTTTCTGCAGGAGTGAAGCGTGTTGTAGATTTATGTGCTGCCCCGGGTAGCTGGAGTCAGGTACTTGTGATGAAATTGTAATTGCCATGTCATACAAACTCTTAACAAACAAGCATGTATTCACAGGGGGAAAGCAGTCTAGTTCATGCATTCGCATGTCTTTTTTTATAGCCATCACAATACTTAAGTTCTTATATGCAGGTTTTGAGTCGTAAATTGTATCTCCCAGCCAAGCTTGCGCCTGATTCAAAGTAAGTTGGCTTTCTTTGAAAATTCTACAGTGTTTGCTCTCACATAACATATATCAGGGCAGTAGCTTTTCTTCATTGTTTCTCACCTGCAGATTCATGCCAAGACTTGGAATTGAAATTAAGCTCTATCAAACTCAATGTTTACATTTTTGTTAGTCATTACGTACAACTGATAACTGTATTTTTATTGTTATTATAAAATAAGACTTTCATCGAGACAAAGGAAAGAAATTAGTAAATCATCTGTTCTTGCATTGTTTTAATTCTATTTCTTTATGAACTCATATTTTGACATTTTTGGTGAATATAGTGTGCACCCCTTGGTTTTCTTATCATATATTTTTGGAAGCTTAAATTGTTTTAGTTGATGTAAAGAAGCTAAAGCTGTGGTAACAATGTATGCTACAGTTTGGGGCACTTGGTTGGAGTATAACTCATCTTCTATGTAGCTTTTATTGGATCAAATGCTGACATGGGATAAATTAGGCATTTGGCTTCTTGATGGTTTAAACCTTTGGATTTTCAAGGGACTTACAGACATGCTGATGGATTGAGTAGCTCTCCTTCAGTGATTTCTTCTTTTTTTCTTCTCTATCCTCCAAACTCAATTCTTCTGTGCTTAAATAAATTATTTCTTTTACAGAAGAGTGTCTCCTATTTAATCACTTATATTATGGCTCTGTCTCTATCAACATCATCAATTTCTTGTTGCATCATGTATGCAGGGGTGAAAATCTTCCTCTTATTGTTGCTATTGATTTGCAACCAATGGCTCCAATTGAAGGTGTCATTCAGGTGCAGGGTGATATAACTAATGCTCGAACAGCTGAAGTGGTAAATATAGCAGTATTACCATAATTTTTTCATGGATAATTTTATAATATTTTGGATACATGTTGAGTAAGCTACATATCTTGGCTGAGATAGAAAATATACCTGTCTCTTTCAGTTTATTGCCTCCTCAAATTTCATCGAGACATTTCATAGTTTCCTTTTAAATATTTTACGTAAATGAAACATATGTATTACGAGTTCCATTTGTTATATTTGTTTCTCCATCATTTGAATTACAACTATATATGTTGTTTTCTGTTAAAGGAACACCAGTCCAAACCATAAACCAGAATCATACAATGAGAAAAGCAAGGAAATGGAAGAGAAGAAAAGAAAAGCACTACATTTTTTGTTTAAAGTGCTTAACCACGCTATAAATCATATTTTCCACTCGTGTAAAATAACAGCTAGACATTATTGTTGTCTGTAAAGCCTATGTATCCATTGTCATTGCTTGGGCATATATTTCCCTAAAATCAGAATAAACCCAATATACTCAATAAAACATTATCAACAGAAATAAGAAAACATACTACATTACCAACAAAAATAACATTTGCTTTCTTTTTATTCTTTTAGCTAGTTACATTGTGGTCTGCATATGTTGCATGTTTTAGAGAGAATGGTAGGAGTGCATAGTGGATATTAAGGAGATTTAGTTTCCAGCTTTACAAAATCAACTTAGTTTGTATGTATGGATTCAAAATGCACAAGTATGTCTCATGATGCTCATAACAAATCGTTTCTGCTGGAGTCTACAATTTGTTGAAACTTGAAAGAATTATAAAGAACTGGTTCATTGGAGGCTATTTTTTTCCCATCAATTAAATTACTTGAATGACCACTGGAATTAAGTTTGTGAGCCCCTCTTCCTTCTCTTGATTTATTCAGGTCATTAGACATTTCGATGGCTGCAAGGCTGACCTGGTTGTGTGTGATGGTGCTCCTGATGGTAAAAAAAATGCTCAATTTAACTGATTAATTTCTTCCTACACAATATTTATGTTTGAAGTAGTGCGATTTGACATGAGAACTAATTTTATGAAATGCTACATACAGTGTTACATTTTTGTTTTTAGCCTCAATCGAGGACCCAACCAAACCAGCATTGTTTTGTCTCTCGTTTGTTATTCTATGTCAATTGTAATACATGCGTACAAAATCTCTTAATTTATTTGTAGTTTAAGAAATCAAGCTTTGGCTTTTGCAGTTACTGGGCTTCATGACATGGATGAGTTCGTACAGTCCCAACTCATACTTGCAGTAAGTATTTAATCTTTGTCCCCTTCTAATTGTTTGCGCCTTTTATTGTTTTTCCATCTGGATAGTACATGTTCACATTATCTCTACTGCAAACTGGCGATGAGAAAATAAATTTGAAGGATATATAAAATCAGTGATTACTCCATCTATTTCTTTTTGCCCTGTTGTGAAACAAGGATTAATTGATTCTTGATATCTATTTTCAGTCCATCTACTCTCATGTCTAGTAAGCAACATACACAGGATATGATCTATATTAAATTGTATAATCCTTGATTCGCAAAGAGTTGCATGGTTTTATTTGCCTCTCTTATTAGGTTTTTGTTACAGATTGATGCTTATTGGTATCCTTGCAGGGGTTGACAATTGTTACTCATGTACTTAAGGAAGGAGGAAAGTTTATTGCAAAGATATTTAGAGGAAAGGACACGAGCCTTCTGTATTGTCAGGTATTTGAAGTTTCACCGTATCATGAGATTTTAGAAATTGAAGACTTGTGTGCTTGTGCATAGTTGACATTACTGCAAGTATGTTTTACGTTCATGTGTTGCAGTCATCCAACTTTCAGTTAGCTTTTGGCAACTATAGAGAAGTGATATGATTAAAGAATGAATGGGGGTTGCAAACCTTTGAAAGCAATATAAGTAATTCAAATAGCACATATTTCTGACTTTGGCAGTTAGATCACATCATATAATATGTATTCTTTTGTGTGAGAAGGAATAACAATTCTTTTCGAAGAGTTACACCAAAATTCTACAAAATGATTGTACTTTAAAAGAAAAGAAACACCATTAAGTTACTTCCCTGATAAACAAAATAATTGCATTTACATAAGATAAATTTTGTGAACCGATTCTACCACGGAGTATGCCTTTTGTCTGGCTGGAATTTGATCCTACTCATTACCCAATCTAAAATTTTAGTTGAGTTATGAAATTGTTTCACAGTTCCACTTTCTGCCAAATATTCATAACGAAATAATTGGAAAGTCGCAAAGTTTTATCATTGTCTCTCAAAATTACCTGGTCTTGTTTTGTTACATAGTTCTTCTGAATTTTATTTTTCTATAACCCTAGAATCATCATAACAACCTGTGTCGTCTCGTCTCTGCTTTGCAGCTAAAGTTATTCTTTCCTGTAGTGACATTTGCAAAACCAAAAAGCAGCCGCAATTCAAGCATTGGTAAGGATTTTTAGTTTCTCAATGCTTGTTACTTTTTGGTATGCATACTTTTTCCCCTCTTTATAGCTTCTTTTTTATTATGAGAATTACCGTGTTTAGGAATTTGCAGTCATGACATTACAAAGGAATTGACAGTCGTCACATTAATTAGATTTAACAGAAGCTTTTCTATCTTGTAACAAATGTCTATGAAGTTATGAACTTCGAAATACTACTTGTTTAATATAGCTGTTGCCTCTTTCGGATTTAACTTCAAAAATACTACTTGTTTAATTTAGCTGTAACACCTTGCAGTTGCAAGTGTCTAAGCTAGTTTTTATCACACTAGCATTGACAAAGGTATGGTTAAAAATGTTTGGAAGTGGGTAATTCTATTTGTAGGGAGTAGTCCAAGTGAGAGTCAAAGTTCCACATTGGATAGAAAAGACAAAGTTAAACACTATATAAGAATAAAGACCCATAACACCATTGTCTTTTGAGGTTAAAGTGGTGTCAAAGGTCTTATATGTGTAAGACTCATGTCATATAACCTTATGGAACCACAATCTCTTGATGATTATAATCATAACCCATATATAACTAAAACATATGAAAGAATATATAACTCAACATTATTTGACTAGTATTTGAGCTAACTCTAGGTTTTTCACTCTCTCAGAGGCATTTGCAGTCTGTGAAAACTATTCTCCTCCTGAAGGATTCAATCCAAAAGATCTGCATCGTCTTCTTGAGAAGGTTGGAAGTCCCTCGGGGGTAGATGATACAGGTACATGTTCGTCCTTATAGTAAATCTTGTATGTAATTATAGATTATAAAATTCAGCCTCATAAAGTCAATCCTGAATACTCTATAATAAAATAATAATGACTCTAAGAAATATCTTTTGTTGTTTTCATTTTATCACCAGGAGACTTATTTTTCATGGCTTTGGTCTCGAGTAACTAATGCATGTGGTTTTTCAGATTGTTGTAGTGGATGGTTGGAAGGCCCTAATAAGGTGTATATCCCATTTCTAGCTTGTGGTGACCTCAGTGGGTATGATTCTGATCGTTCATATCCACTACCTAAAGTTGATGGGGGGACATATCAGAGCTTGGATCCTGTACAACCCCCAATTGCTCCACCTTACAAGAGAGCTCTGGAGCTAAAAAAGGCCTCCAATCAAGGAGTTCGAGATCCTGAAAACCTCTCATTGGATTCTTGATCGTGCTATACACTGTTTATTCATAATGTCATTTGGAACTGTGTTTTTCGATTCTAAATTATTAACGTACGTGTGAACTTTAACACTTTCTTTTCTCTTGTACATCATTGCATGCCTGACTAGTCTCTTGTTGTAACAATTTTTGAAACGAATACAGATTATTCTAAAGTAATCATCTAAACATGTAAACTGTTCACTGGCTGATGTTGACCATGTTGTTACTTTAAATCAGCAAGTTTCAACAAAAAACAAGGCAACGAGACAAGATAAACAAGATGTCGGTAGCAAGCACTTGTTTGGTCAATTCTTTTGTGATCTTTTCCAAAGGGGATTGCACATCGCACTTGACCCTGCTAGTGCAGGGGAGTAATCGAACTTTGCGTGCTCGTGGTGTACTCATTACATTTTTAATCTATCCAATGGCTGATATTAAATGTTGCCGCTACTCGTCATTTGTAAACTGTTGATCTAAGCTCATTTTCATGCTTAAGAACAATGATTAGCATGACTTGCAATGAATAGAATGTGGATGGATTCCTTGGACAGTGTGGGGTGATTTTGTAGTGCTCTGGTCAAAGCATTGTTGAAAGTTGATAGATTGGGATATTCACAGATTTTTTCAGCGTATGGTTACAATTGCTTTCCTTTCCAAGTGTGTTATACAACAGAAGCCTAGAAAGTGGAAGAAGCTCCGGTCTTTGGGATGTGGGGTCTGGCGTAATTAATTAATAAAGTGTTATTTATACAAAATTTCTCATGCAAATAAGAGAGGGGTGCAAGATAAGATAATGCCATAAAGTAAGTATATCTCCAAAATAATTATTGATATGATTATTTCAATTAAATACAAAACGTCTATTAAATACATGGAAAGATAAACGTTTCGGCAGATGTATTAAAAATATTTTATTATCGATAATTTTAAGTTTAACTTTAACAGTTAGTTGTGTCAGGAAAAACTTTAACAGTCAATTTAAGTCGGTCTTTAAGTCGTCTTTTTTTCTTTACTGGGTCCTTTTTCTATTTCCATCAAAACCATCCTTTTATTAGATATTGAAAAACACAATGCAAAAAATTGAATGATGCATAAATCAAATTTGAATGTTCGGAGCAAGACCAAGTTAAAATCGAGAAGCTTGTTCAATTTTGGGAACAACCAATAATTTATTTGAGTATGGACAAAAAAGAACTGACCGCTGCCATATTCAGATTCGGTTAAACCATGTTGGGAATGAACTATTCTGAGAGAGGGAAATATCCAATATCATGGTTAAGAAAAGGTTTTCATTATAATGGTCAAGAAATAAATGAAAACTGAACAACACGTTAATGTATTCCAGTGAACAGAAAAGACTTCTACAGTCTGCAATTCAAACTTTGATTTGAACCGATGTTTTATTCAAATGTCTTCACTCAAACTCCGCTGCTAAAGAGACAACAAAAGGATTGACCTCTAATTTTGAACAAATGAACATGACACGTGAAATCAAGAAAGCATATCCTTTTTAATATACATACATGATACATCTCTTGCATGCAGCAACCTCGAGAAGACTTTCCAAACCGTGATTTGCATGGAGAGACTCAACTTGGTCTCTCCCTAGACGAGGAAGAATGTAAAAACTCAATGCAATCTTCTACAGCCTTAGCACGATATGATGAGTCGTTAGGGTCGGATAGTGAACGTGACCTTACCAAAGTGGATGAAGAAACCTTTCTGGAGGATCTCCTTCTCATAGAAACAACTCTAATGGAATTTGCTACCTTTTCTCCAAGCCGTAGTAGAAATCTCACTGGTGACAGTAAAGGGTCTTTGGACATCCTTGAGAAACTCCAACTTCCAATGACCCTCTTCCTGTTTCCTAATACGCTATGTTTGAGAAACATGGTTGGTTTCTCATTGACATCAGGACTGAAGCTTACCCTCTTACTTTTTCTCAACATTTTTGATGAACAATACGAGACTTCCAATTGCAGAAAAAGCCAATATTTCAATTTTTTGTTGTCAGGCAGAGAGGAGAGGCAAAGAACAAGTAGCTGCTAGAGGAGACAGTTGGAAAGGTTGGCAAAGGAGTATATATAGACAAATTATTTTAAGGAAACATGGTAGCTAGAGAAATAGAAAGAGGGCGAAGTAATTAGTAAGGTTGAAGTTAAATCCTTAAGAAGGTGAATATGTTTGAAGAAGTTTTAAAGGCATATATACGTGCATGAGACGAGCACACATGGGCATGTTCTGTGTGTGAGGTCTACCATTACGAAGCAAAGGTGAGGCAAAGTCTGAAGTGTGAACAGCAGCAATATTGGGATGGAATTGGGCAGAGAAAAGGGAGTTTGGTCAAAAGACAAAGTGGTGGAGCCATGGAGACTGAAGAAGGAGACAGGAATGAAAATGTTAAGGTTAATGTAAAGAGGTAGCAAAGAGAGAGAAAGAGTTGGGAGATGATGGATACTCTTCTAATCAGCATTGCTTTTGAGCTGTGTTGCAGGACCTACACCTGCTTTTTGCTCCCTCTTTGTCTTCGGTTATGTTTCTAAAATCTGAAATTTAGATACCACAGCCCCCATATGTTGTGCAATGGGAGAAAGAGAGAGAAGCAGGGAGTTTTCATGTGGGGTTTGCGTGAACATTGGGGAATTGCTTCATCTTCTTTTTCTTCTTCCTTTTTCTGTTTATCAGGAAATTCCTAGAGAGAAAAATGTTACTCCATTATGGCCTCACTGCACTTTTATTTCCTAGGTCATAACTCTCACTTTATGACTTTGTTGGATGCATTCATTCTGTCAGCGATCAATTTTTGCCTCTACAGTCCTCAAAATTTTTAAAACAATCAACAAACTAGAAACTCCGAGGAATTATTATTATAAATTTAACTGCAAGAGATTATTTGTAAGGACAACTAGGAGATCACATGTCTGAACTACACATATGTTTTGAACTTTTAGAACATTTTTTATTTCATGTTTTGTTCATTTGCAATTACAGAGATGCAGTGCCCTCAATAATTTTGTATTTTCCTTGCTGGTTTGCTGTATCGTACAAATCCCAAGAAGGCTTCTATTTTTTTTTGACAAAGATCCGTGTAAGCCATCACTGAGTGTCATTATTCGTCATGACATTGATAGGTATGGTTACTGATAATTCTCATTTCTTTCTTAATATATAGCATTCTTTTATTTCTGTATACAGTGAAGCAGATTACTACTGTGTGGCCATTGGTGCCCAGTTTTCAAATGTCATTTATTTCTGACATTATTAATCCTCATCAAAAAGCTTGCTCCAGAGGTTTGTAATTGTCCTTGCTCTAGAGTTTACGGCAAAACCGACAGAAATAAATTAGTATTCATTGGCAGATTATTGAATTCAACATCCTTTTACTGCTAAATAACTCAGCCAGATTTTCTTCAACATACAACAGCTAGGTCTGCTTCATAGGTATTGTAAGGTTTGTGTATTTTAATGTTGTGATGCAAACAGTATTAGTTTTTTAACCTCTTGAGACATAATCTCTACATGTTTAATTTTTTCACATGAAACAAATATTGAAATGCCATTGTTTGATAATAAATCAATAACATTCACACATATTTCAACCATTTGGGTGAGTGAGTATCAGTAAGTTGTTGATTCGAGTGGTGTGAAGCTTGATTTTTTAAAACCAAATTTCAAATTTTAAGCTTCACAAATGAAAGAAACATAATTGGGAGAACGAGAGACTCTAAATTAATTATTGACAGACATAAGCAATGAAAACTCTGCACTGACAACAACAACCAAAACCTCAAGGTTACTTACTGATACAAGTGAAATTTGTGCAGAACACTAAATGACCTTGAAATTTAAGTGAATATAGTACTTGATAAAACCAAATATGGATGGCTAGCTTAATGTGTTTCATGATTTTATAAAATATTGTGTTTTATGTTTAAATTTAGCATTGGATGTGTTGGAATGGTGATTGATTTGGCTGATATTGAAGGTTAACATAAAGAGGTATTCCATGGATACTGTTCTAATCAGCGTTGCTTTTGAGGTGGTAGTGCAGGGCCTACACATACACAAATGTCTGTTCTGAAATCTGAAATTATATTCAATGTTCCTGTTTGTTGTGTGATGAGAGAAAGTGGGGACTTCAAAATTAAGGAATGTGTTTGAATATGGATTTGGCGTAAAATGGAAGGCATTGGTTCATCTTTTTTCTGTAACTTTTCTACCCTATTTGGTATGCTACAAGATCTTAGAAAGAGGAAAAAATGTGGCTCCATTATGATCTTCTGGAATACGGGTTCATTCTATTTGAGCTTCATGTGGAGTTGTCATACAAAAAAGGAATGAAGGGAAAATTTTGTATTTTACTATTATAAATTCATCAGTATCAAGAGATTATGTTTGTCTTAGAAGATAATTCAGTTTCTAATTCTGCAAATATGTTATTATTGTTTATGTTTTCTTTGCCCTCTAACAGCTACCTTTTATAATTGTTGTTTTATAATAATTTACATGCAGCTATATACATATACAAAAAAGTAGTTGATAAAGGATAATTAAGGTCTTACCTGAAAAAGGTACTTTCCAAAAGCTAATTTTGAAAAAGTGGGTGGTATAAAATATTTCAAACAAATTTTTGTAATACTCATTGACAAATAATTCATGTTATAAGTTCTTATTTTTGTTCTTTTCTCCTAGGTATTTAGGGTTATACATAGCATACTCTTTTTTTTTTTTTTCTTTCTTCTTTCTCAGGTGTTTTTCTATGCATTTTTAAATTTGAGAATGATACAATCAAACACTGCTAACTTTGAATTTTAACTAAAGTTATCCACCATGATCATAATGTCTGTGTAGTTTATCAGATAATATTTTTAAAGTCCTTAGATTAGCAACAATTATAACTTTAGTCTTTAAAAATATGAACTTTAAGTTTTAAAATAGAAACCCTTGTGGGCACAAGAAATAATTATTCGAATGCCACTTCCATGCATGTAGGCCATGAATTTCATCAATCCATACCGTGCAAAAATATTTGATTACTCATAAATCTATCTTAGAACTAGAAAAGAGACATGAAACGGAAAAAGAAAAAAAAAGAAACACAAATATAATCATAAAACTATTTGATAAGAAGAAGAAAATATTAATGAGATTTAATACAAAAGAAAATTACACCTTCAACCATGATGCTACATCCACATAAGAAATCAAAGGGAGAGCTAAGTGCAAAATTACTTGCGTTAATGACTTTTGATTTTGACAATAATAAAATTTATGTTTTTACATGTTATGGAAAATCTGACATATCTTATAAAAAGGATTAATGAAAAATAATGAATAGTTTAAATATGAATTATTTCTTTCTTTACCTCATCCATGTCATTTTATATTAAATTAACTTTAAATATAAATTTTTGTTTGAGTTACTTTATTCAAAATTTATGAATGAGTTTTCTTTTTTGAAAATGTTAATCTAAAATTAAAATTTTACATTTTAATCTTTATATATTGTTTGGCTCTGGAAAAATAAATAAAAAAGACTAAAATAAAAGAAATTGAAAAAGGATAAATAAACGAGAAATGAAATAAACTGTTTAATTGATTGATAATATATGATTTACGAAAATAAAATCTGTAATAATATTAATAAGTGTTTTTCGGAAAGATAATTTTGAAATTGGTCTAAGTGTTTCGGAAAGAATCCGGAAATTCACATACTTAATGGGTGAGGAAGACATTTATTGGGGGTGCAGAAGAAACTTCTGTTAAAGATGGTTGGCCCAAGGTAGAAGCCCATTAATAAACCTTGGGTCCTTGGCCTTCGTCTGCGGCAGAGGCGATCGCTGTGTTTGTGTCGTTTCCATTGATTCACCGTCGTTACAGTGGACAGAAGAGAAAGAAAGAAATAAACCCTAGAGAAGGCATTGAAGAGATGATTCTTCGCAGAATCGCAGCCGCGAGCAGGTCATACTACACTAGCAGGACGAATAAACCGAGCCTGTACTCGAAAATCAGTCCCCTCGGAAATCCCAACACCAGTGTGGTTCCGGTGCTCGACGATTGGGTGTACAAGGGGAACAAGGTCCGAGTCGCAGAACTTCAACGCATCATTCGTGACCTTCGCAAACGCAGTAGGTTCTCCCAAGCTCTCCAGGTTTGTTTTAATTTCATTCATGCTTCTCTTAAAGTACACGAACTAAGATTAGATTGAAAAATCTCATCATCAGGATAATTGTGCTCTTGAATATGTTGTCTAATTTCAAAATTGTGAAGAAAATTTCCATAAACAAAATACTTGTCAATTTAATCATTAGTCTCCTAAACACATATTCTCAATTTCGTTATTATGCGTAAATGTCTATTAAATTACTTTCTATTAGTACAACGTTTACCGGTTAAATCACTGCTATCGTATGTTGATTGCTAACCACATTGCACATTTTAATTTTATTGGGTGCTACACTTACGGACCGAACATACATGTATGGGAGAAGTTGTCATGTATGTGGACCAAATTAAAAATATGCAACTCGTGTAGGAAAGTTGTTAAAGTGTGGTTTGCAAATTGCAGAGTTTGGTTCGCTTTTATTTATTGTGAATGTACTGTGATTGGGAAAGGCTGGTTGTTTTTTCACCTTAAGTTAATTATGTTGTTAATGACTGGCTGCAGGTATCTGAGTGGATGTACATGAATGGTGCGTGCATATTCTCTCCAACGGAACATGCGGTGCATTTGGATTTGATTGGCAATGTTCAAGGATTCTCTGCTGCAGAAAGCTATTTTGATGCCTTGAGGGATATAGACAAAACCCATCAGACCTACGGTGCTCTCTTGAATTGCTACGCTCGCCAGCGTGAAATTGACAAGGCCCTCTCTCATTTTCAGAAAATGAAGGAGTTGGGGTTTGCTTCGTCTCCTCTAACTTACAATGTCATTATGTGTATGTATGCAAAGATTGGACAGCATGAGAAGGTTCCTGATGTTCTAAGTGAGATGAAAAAGAACCAAGTCATGCCTGACAACTTCAGCTACAGGATCAGTATAAATTCTTATGGTGTGAGGTCTGATTTTGGTGGAGTGGAAAGAGTGTTGAAAGAGATGGAGACTCAACCACACATTGTGATGGACTGGAACACTTACTCTATCGTGGCCAATTTTTATATAAAAGCTGCGTTTAGACGTGAGGCAGTTTCTGCCCTAAAGAAATCTGAGGAGAGGCTAGGTAACAAAGATGGCGAGGGTTACAATCATCTTATCTCTATGTATGCTCGACTTGAACTCAAGAATGAGGTTATGAGAATATGGGATCTGGAGAAAAGTGCTTGCAAGAGGTGCATAAACAGAGATTTCACAACCATGTTAGAATCTCTGGTAAAGCTTGGGGAGCTTGATGAAGCTGAGAAAATACTTACGGAATGGGAATCCTCCGGCAATTGTTATGATTTTGGAATCCCTAGTATTGTAATCATTGGGTATGCACAAAAAGGTTTGCATGAGAAAGCCGAGGCCATCCTCCTAGAGTTACAAAGTAAGGAAAAGTTCACAAGCCCAAACTGTTGGTCGATGGTGGCAGGTGGATATCTTCATAAAGGTGACACGGAGAAGGCATTGAGATGTTTTAAAACTGCCCTCTCTATGTACGTGGAAAATAAAGGATGGAAGCCGAATGCAAAGGTGGTTGCAGAATTGTTGCGTTGGATTGCTGATAACGGCAGTATTGAAGATGCAGAAGATTTCATCAGATTGTTAAGAGAGGCCGTCCCAGTGAATAGACAAGTATATCATACCCTAATCAAGACTTATGTGCGAGATGGTAAAGAAGTGGATGAGCTTCTGGACAACATGGAGAAAGACGGCATCGTTGAAAACGAAGAAACTAAGAAAATAATTAACATCAGGAGTGCATGAATTTTGAAACTTAGTTATTCATTTCTTCTGCAGTTCAATCTTCATGGTTGGTTTATTCTGGGATCATTTTACTAGGATTGAGTCAAGGATCGATTGATTTATTCTTGGAGTTCAACCAAGTCCTTGAGAGTGGTAAACTCTTTCACCTTAGTTCCCCCATTTAACTAAACTACAAAATAGTTCTTGAATGTGTGAATATTATTTCAATTAGACATTTCATTAGGTGATTTCTAAACTTAACGGCTGCGCACACGAGGTATTATCGAACATGGTATTGACTTGACCAGTTTTGATGACAGATGGATAGTATCTAAAGCGATGCGGTTAGGGGCGAAATTGAAGTGTAAAACATTGATCGAAAGGTCTCATTTTTCCACCTTTTCTGTATGGTCATCCAAGTCTTCAAGATTCTCAGTCTTTAGGTGTGTCCCCAAAACGAAAATCTGCGCGTGCATTGAGAAGTTGAAAAATTTTTTTTAGTAGTGAGGAGGATAATGGTTCTTCACGAGATTTCAAAGAAGCTCATGGAAATACGAGGTGGAGTCAAATGCTTGCAGGTTCACTTAAACAAGTAGGAGTTGCACTCCCAGTAGGGTGCTGTAAAAACTGCGGGACATGCCAATTGCGAAATCAATGTTACTTTCAAATCTTTGTCTGTTCTTTACGACATAATTTAAAAAGTTTGTTTATTTATTTATTTATTATTTAAACGTTCTCTTTAAAATCGAATAATTTACAAAGTAAATTATTTGGTTTGAGGAATGGTTTTATTTTTTTTAATAATTAATTAGTCAAGATAGAGTTGAGTTTGTTGTCCTCATTGAATGTATCTGTTAAATGAGTTACGTCTTCATTTTGGATTTAGCGCAACTATCCAACCATAATGTTTGACTTACAACTATGTCATTGACTTACAACTATGTCAGTATAATGCTTGGATTGACTTCTATGCATTATTTGATGTTTCACAACATGACGTTGCAGACGAGATATTTTTTGGCCATATATGTACGTGCATTCCTTGTTCTGTAATAGATTGGATTCATGTTACTAAAGGCTTTGAGTAGATATTTGAAGAATGTAACGTTAATAATGGGGATATAAATTAAATTTATTGTTGCAAAGGATTTTCATTCACTGGTAGTGAATGTGTTTTATGCTTAGTTGTGACTAGCTTTGGAGAGTTTTAAAAAAATTGAATTGCTTCTGCAAGTATTTGTTTAAGAATAAAAAAATATTTTATCCAAATCTGTAATTAAGTTCAAAAAAAAATTGTGAATTGTTTGAAGTTCTTTAAAGTGTTTTCAATGAAGTAAAATTAAATCTAAATTATTTAGTCATTACAAATCTACTCATTTAAGTTATTTTAACCAGATCAGAACAGAACAAAAATGCAAAAGAGGTGCACGACCATACCACTTGTACAATGGTTTAATATGTCTTGGAAATAGTGTGACAGTTCAAAATTCTGGAGTGGGATACGTGCAGACTCTGCAGACCTTTACCATATGGAGTGGGATACGTGCCACACACGTTGATTACTCTTTCTTTTGTTGTTTACATACATTACAAGATTCTCAAATTTGATTTTTTTTTTTTTCATTTTATAAACTCTTATTTTATATTTATAATAGAGTTGTCCATTCTCAAATTTTTCATCACCAAATTAAAAGAACTCGAGTCTTGAATCTGTATAAACATGTTCAGACCAAACAAAAATGGAAATGCACCTTTGAGAATAAAACTGTCACGATTATTCTACATCACCTTATTATTTAAAAAACATAGCAGATCATTCACATTATCCAATAATATCCAACAGACATACTAACAAGAGCAACAACTATGTAAAAAAACGAAAAAAATTCGGAAAAAAGAAAAACAACAACAAAACAAAGCGAGATTAATTTCCACTGAAGACTTTGGCGATCTTTTCGGTGGGCACCAAAGGAAGATAAGCAGAAACCCTATAACCTTTCTCAGCAGAGGAAACAATAACCTCGTTGTACTTCTCCGTGCAGTAAGCAGCCTTAGGCAACACGGCGTTGGCCACCTGAGGGAAGATCGGAAGCTGGTTAAGTTTCCGCCACGCGGACACGGCGCACTGCTCCGCCGTGGGCTCGTACTTGGAATAAACGGTCTTGGCAAAGGTGGAGACACCGTCGCGGCGGACATCGGAGACGACGGAACGGGCCTGTGAGGAGACCTTCTTTACGTTGGAGGGAACGTGGCGGTCCAACTCGCCGACCTTGCGATCGGCGTATTTGAGGAGCTCGCCTGGGACAAGGTGGAACCTGTCGTACACCGGAGCCACCACGGTCTTAACGGCCTCCTCCACGGTGTTAACGCCGGGCTTCAGAGGGCCGGCGCGTTCCTTGGCGTATGAGTAGAGGATGGCGCAACGCATGAGAGCCTGAAGAGTTGCGAATTGCACGAATTCAAGGTACTTGAGTTCTTGCTCTTCTTTTATCTCATTCTGCAAGATTCAATCAAAATCAAAACCCTAAATAAACCACATGGAACATGGAATCCTCTCATTTAAATTTCATCAAATTCAAACCCTATACAAACAAAATTTAAAATAATACTCTCGTCCTAAAACTTCAATCAAGTTAAACTATAGATAAACTATGCATGGAAAATAGAATACTCTGTCGTTCTTAAAATTCAATCGAGTCCAAACCCTAAACAAAATAAACACCACACACTACGAATATAGTTCTCTCATAAAATTCAAACAGTAAATAAACAATCCATGGAAAATGAAATCATCTCGTTCAGGAAATTCAATCAAAATTCAAACCCTGAATAATCAACAGATGTAAAGTAGAATAATATGATCCCTGATGTTCAATGGAATTGAAAGCATTAGATCAGTCACACAGGGAAAATAGAACAAAAATAAGGATGAAAAGATGGACGGAACATACCATTTGTTGGGGTTGGGGTTCGGCAGCCATGATGAAAATCTAGAAGATTCTTTTGGGGGTTTTGGTTTTGGTTTTGGTGAATATTGAGAAGGAAATAGGGAAGTTATGAATTTATAGAAGACAAAAGGACGGTGTGTGGGAATGGACACGAATTTAGGTTCAGAAAGCGAGACAAAACGCGTTGCTTCTTAACTGCGCTGAATAAAATCTTGGATTTTCTGTCACTGCTTCCTTACCGTTTAAGTTTCAAAACAGAATCTAGAATATTTCTTTCAACTACAATAGACGTTAACAAAAAAAAATAAATAAATCACAATACATATGTGTTTTTTTAAGGGCATAAAGACCAAGATTCCACCAAAAATTCTAACCCGCTTAAGTTAAGCCCATTTGTACAACCTAAAGCCCGTATAAAAAGAAGTTACCAAATACATGATAATATTATATTTATTTAACTCGATGAATTTTATCATCGAAATTAGAAGTGATAATATTTTAAAGGAAACCTAATCGTCATAATATATCTAACATCATTTTTAAAAAGTTATACCTAAAGTCATTTTTATATATTTTTTTAAGTGGTTCTGATTATATTTTTTATACTTCTTTCGGCACAATTTCTAAATCGACACATTATATTACTCAAACTATGTCAATATTTCTTGAATATAGCCTATAGGTAGTGGTTTTTGAATTCTATAAAATAATAAAATCTTGATTATGAAGATGATTATGATCAGAAAGATCAATTAGATTTTCTAATAAAAATAATTATAAAGAATTGATAAATATTTCGTAACATAGAGCATCATTAACATGATACCACATACCGATGGCTACCTTCTCCTATTTACTATATTCATTAGAGAGTTCAGACAATTGAAAATTTTCAATTATTATAAGTTTTGATAAATTTTTACATTACATTTTTTAAATTTTGGAATAATTATGGTTTATATACTTTAATGATACTAACACTCTTATAATTTCCAACTCAAATTAAATATTAATTTTCCTGATACATTCTTATTCGTTTGTCAATAAATTTTTAGATAAAAATAATTTAATAATTTATAACAAAAAGGTTAACTATAGTTTCAATTGGTTAATTGTTGCAGGAATATTAATTATTTGATGGAGACAGACAGATCAAGTCACAATGATGTTTGAAGTCTTATATTTCTTAGTAGAAAGTTGTATCTACAACAATTGTTATTAATAGCTAAAGGTTGTGTCTGATCCTTAAGAAAATCAATTTGTCGGGAAGATTCTTGCATGATAAATCATTTATCTCTTATACAACCAAATCGAGTGCTATATTGAGATTAAATGTTGTAAATTAAATAGAAGAAATTGATGAAATAGGAGAACTTGGAAACAAATAGGATTGCTTACTATTGGTCATCTTTTCGGCTTTTGTTAAAAATTTGATCGACAATTTTACTTCAAATTTTCTGGTCTTCAAAACTCAAGAATATGAAAATGATAACGGAAACTAAGAGATGATTATATTAAGAGATTTTCATTAAAAGTACTTTATCTAAGAATTTATTTGACACACTGTGAACTGATTTCTTTTTGGCAATTGTTAACAAGTTGGTGATCACCAATTTTCTACTGGTCCCAAAATTATTTTCAATTACCAACGTAAAATGATTATACAACCACTGAATTATAAATTTTTATAGAAAGCATAAGATATATTGTGGAGAAACATTGTTTTAATATAAACAATAAATAAATTATTATAAAATATATTATTAAATTTGTTAACTTATTATATTTATAAATCATTTCAATACGACACATTTCAATGCTTTATTAAAAAAATATTAGAAGTGAATATTTATTTTAAGATTAGAATATATGTGATTTTCATATATCAAAAAGGGAATATAATATGGAGGTACCACGGAATCTTACTACTGTCATGTAGTGCAAACAATGTTACAAAAATCTGATGAAAACTATGGCAACAGACCTCCACAAAAGACGACCCTAATGCCAAGTTTCATCACCAATGAATTAACTGCACACTGTAGCGAGTCACAAGTGATCCTATGTTTTTACAAAACTCAAACTCTTACGCTCTATGTTAGCCAACCGGATCAGTATTGTTTCAGTAGTGTCTCCTTCCACCCATGGTATAGATTCCTGCTCTAATAGTTTTAATACCCGTAGTCTTCTGCGAGACCCTTTAGGGTTTTCTTTATCATTTGCATCAACCATAACCTTGAGGTACTCGAATGCTGATGTAAATAAGGAAAAATATTGAAATTACCATAGAGAAAAGGAAGCAAAATTTAAAAGGATCCATAAATTATACTCATCAGCAGTACGGTGTCGTAGCTTACATGGAATGCCAGAAAAGGAAGAAAGGTGACACTTCAGTAGTCTTACAGCCTCATTTGAACCATGGTCACGTAAGTCAAGCACCATTTCTTCTGCTTCATTATTGCTGCCAACAAATATAAAATAAATATTGTACTACTACATAACATACAGATTTTCAATACTGACTACCTTAACGAAGTATTAAAAAGGAACGAAACAATGAAAATTTAAGAGCAGAGGAGATTAACTTGGTTTCAAGAATGATTTTGTTAGATTCTTCATCAGCTTCGTGAGCCTTGCTCAGAAAAAACTGCCCCTGCCATCACCTAGCATGCATCAATGAATGACCAAATTTTGGAGAAACTAGGATAATAACTTATAACTGGTTTCCATTATTTTAGACAAATAAGACAGTTGGAAGCACGATATTTAAACATAAACAAAATATAGTAGCTTTTCTCATTTAAAAGATGTAGTTCTGAAATAATGCCAACTAATCACACAAGCTCTAATAAAGAGAGCCCCCTTTATTATCAGTGTTAGTTTTAAAAAAAAACAGCTGAATGCAAGACGCAGCACTACATGTAAATGAAACGATTATCTAGAAATCATCAAAGAACTCTACATATGTCCTTATGTAGCAACTTATTGCTGGGCACAACTCTATCAAAAACCTTACCTGTTCTAACAATTTTTCTGCTTTGATTTGATCCCCTTTTGCAAATGCATCAACTGCCTGATGTAACAAATGACCCATCAGTCTTTTACAGTGTCCATCACCAAAACCCCGCACCAGGTTAATCTACCAAGTAACTATCTAACCGAATCATAAAATGTGGAATAATATAACCCAAACAGAAAATGCAACATACTGCTTTATAATATTCATTCATTGCCACCCGGTATTCCTTCACAGCTCTGCGCACATTCTTGTATTCTTCCTCGTCCTCTGGATCTGTCATATACACAGCATTCAAACTTCATATAAAGTAGAACAAAGCTTCAAAACAAGATAAAATATAATATATATATATATATATATATATATATATATATATATTATTTAACAAGAAATAAGAAACAAATAGTCAACAGATTTTGATTCTAGGATTGATTCACCAATTCTTCCAACATTCGAATACTTGGCCCAACGGCAAGAGAAGCATATGAATAAACTAATTGCAAGGCAATAATCCCCTGGCTTAGAAATCACGCGCAAGTTATAGCAACAACATCATAAATACATTTTCTGAAAATGAAAAATATCTTTACTCTTGTACAGGATTTATCTTGTGATAAATAAAATATAGACACAAATCTGCTTTTACAAAAGTCATGTAGCTAAATAAGAGAACTTATAACAAAAACAACAAAATAGGAATCCATTTTTCCAGAATAACATGAAGTACCGTCTATGTTTCCTGGTCGTGGGAAGACCATGTCAATGTTGAGTTCTTCCGGGAAGTCTTTGGGAGGTTCAAAAACCACACGCCCGAATCGTGATTTCATATTCAAATCCTTCACAATTCTTTTAGGAGCCTTCTCTACTTCAGAATGCCCTTGATAATTGAACAAAGAAGACAACACTTCTTTCTGAAGGTCATGTTTTTGTTTTTGTTGTTGATGTAATTCTGTTCCTTTAATTGAACCTATGCTCTTACCACTGCATCCCAAAGAAAATAGAAATTAAGACCCAAAATATCACGAAAGTGATTTCATTATGCTGTTAGAGCATGACTTAAATTGAAACAAAAGATGAAGTAGAACTCCCTTATCTAGTGATTTTTAAAGGCAAATAAGTTAATGAAAAGTAGTAGATATTAACAGACAAAAAAAGAAAAAAAAAAAGATACCCTCTGGGATAATTTAAATCCTGAGACTTTCTTTCAGAAGAAGGCACTTCAGATTTTGGTTTCATATCTGTGAACTGTAAAAGTGCAGTTAGCTTCAATAGCAATCTAAGAATCATATGCCCATCAAAATTTTAATGTATACATCAAGATAGAACAGAAGGGGAAAGTCAAAAGTAAAGAGAATTGTCAAGTGCAAGAATGAAACAACCTAAAATAGAGACAGCCAACACACAGTGAAAAGAATTGTCAGAAAAAAAATGAGCACAAATCTTTTTTTTTTCCTTTTACAAAACATTCTACACTCTTTTCATACGAATTTTGGTTACAGAAACAATTCATGTAAAACTACAGACATTATTCAACAGTAAGGCTGGCAGGTGGAAAACAACTTTCACAACAGAATGTAACCCTCTCCTTTCCCCTAAAATCTGTCCTGATGTTTAATCCAAAATCTTGAGCCCATTGCAAAGTAATTTCAAAACTTAAAATTACAAATGACAATATCTACAATCAAACATAATGAAAATAATACGTAATCCAGACACATAAATGAATAATCTTGGCGTGTATACTTACTCCACCAGCTGAATCATCAATAACAGCATTCCTTTTGCCCGAAGCCGTATTCGATTGATCTAGTAGCTTCACCAAGCTCTGGATGATTGCAATAAATATTTATTAGGCATAGGTAACAAGTGATGCAAGAAAACACAAGATTTGGGTAGTCTGAACAGAAAAATCATGATTATTAATAATCCCCGTTTTACTTAACTTTTCAAACCAGAAAAAAGTGAATGATATCCTTGCCAAGTTTACACTGTTTGAACGCTAGATGAGATTATGGATGGAAAAAGAAAACGTAGATTCTGATATAAACCCCAAAAAAGTGGGGAAAACAAAGTAAAGAAATATTAATAATGGCAGCATAAGAAGATTTTTAGGTACCTTCTGAATATCGTATCCGCAAGTATCTGCATATTTGCAAGCAATAAAATCAGTCAGCTTTTAATACAAACTAACGAAACAATGGTAACTACAATGTAGTTCAGCCCATGTTTTGCTTGACTTGGTCATAAAATTAATAATTTAAATCAGGTATACACATCAGTAGCCGGTACTCCGTAGATTGAAGCATTTAGTAAAAATATTTAAGTCGATATGCTTGATAACTAATGGTAATAATTGATAAAAACAAACTAGCACCAGATTTATTTACATAAGAACATAAGCACCCAAGATAGAAATTTGAGCATTAAATTGTTAAGCCAAGTCCAGGTAGAAAGCATCAAAACCTTGCATCAGATCAACCTACACTCTATTTTATTTTCTAAGCATGCCACATAGTCAATACTGGACAACATTAAACTATTAAAACAAGATGCATATGTAAGCTCATAATAATCATGTTCAAATAACTACATAATAATATAATGAAGAGAAATTATAGCAGCACAGTTCACTACCAGAGAATTTATTAGAAATCACAAATATTGGTAGACTCCACTTCTCATATGCTGACTCTCCTGGTTTTTTAGTTTTTTACAAAATTTCAATCAATTATGGTGTGTTGCTAGCACACGTATGTAAAAAAATGTGCAATTAAAATAACTTTTGTCTTTCAAAGCAAGTACATCAGTTGGGTAATATATGAGGAAATTTTCTGAGAAAAGGTTAGCTAACCATTATAAAAATTTAAACAAAAAAAATAAATTATTTATCAGTACAAAAACACGACAATGATTCAAACCAACATTTTAAATCGTGTGCTATAAATACCACCATCATTGTGCCATAGCGACCATAGGCTGCTTTAGGGGAAGGGATAGCAGCACTGTGCTGATTCCAAAAACCCGTCTGAATATAGAGGTTAGGACATTTTGGAATTGCAATTACCAAATATGAAATCTACAGCTTTAACAGGAAACTTGGATTTAAAAGGTGACTAATGATTTCTGTCAAGGTAAATTATAATTGACATTTGTTGATACTTGTGTGTGTGTTTTGCTTATGCTAGCCATGACGTTTTATTGTTAATTATGAATCTCATAGAATCTGTGTAATTTTATTTCAACATATTTTGAGAAATAATGTGTATATCGAATACGTTATTAAGCTGCTACAAGTCACTATCTGGGATTTAGTACAGAGATTCAAACAAATATGCTATGGGACAATGGATAAGTTGAGTAAAAGGGTGGTTAAGAAGGAGTAAAATTTTGAGTTTTCTACAATGAGACGAGATGATCAGTAGCGCAGAAGACAGAAAATGCCATAGAAATTTCAGAAAAACGGAGGTTGTAAATACAAAATGCATTAAGGAGATCTCATAGGATAGGAGAAAAAACAGGCTTCAATTTCCTTTCAAAACAGCAAAAATATGCCAAGATTTCATACCAAGAACTTGCCGTATCATATTTCTGTCGAGCTGAAAGCCATCTCCAAGCATTTTAAATAAGAAATCTTCCATGTCCTGGTGAAGCTGATCATGCTTCGAACTCGAAACATCTGGCTTATTTTTTTCACGCCAGATTCCGGTCATTGGCAGCGACTTTGCATCCAACTTAGTTGGTTTCGTCGTCTGAGAAGGCCCATTTGCTGATGGAGCAGGTCTAACATAATTCTTGCCAATAATGCTTGCAACAGTACCAGCCGAAACTGGACGAACTTTGGGCCTTGAAGTTTTCCTTTCTTGGAATGAATTCTCAAGGGAATACCCATCTGATGATTCAGAAGACCCTTCAGTCCTGACATCTGCATTGGATGAATCAAGGGTTGAAGACGATCCTGAGGAGCTTCCCTGCATTTCAAACAAAATTTCCCCAGCCAAGTCAGCATTCCGGCTCGCCTTGCAATACGCAGAAGCTATCTCTTCAAGAGAAAACACAGAGCCAAATGCATCAAGCAAGCACTTCAATGCTTTCTCTTCATCACACTTAACAATATTCTGCCCCGAGACTTCCATCCCAACACAATAAACCTGTCAAAGAAAATCAAAGAAGTGCAATAAACATAAATTTGATCAATTATTTCAAAATTGAATGCAACAGGGGAATCGAATAAATGATCACCCATTCACATCCCTATATAAGCACAAAATCAAAAATTGTTTGGTAGAGAGGATGAACCTGCGTATAGATAGCACTGAGAAAAAAATGAAAGCTGTGTCCGTAAATGAAGAAACAAGAACTGTAAAGAAGAAAAAAATGTTAAAAGATGCTTTGCTTTGCAATGAGGAATAGGTGTCTGGAGCACTCAAACCAGTAAAGAAGAACTCTTTGATTTCTTCTTGGCAAATAAAAATGGTTTCACAATCACAATTATGGGAGTCATATATACATTTATCCATTCATCGAAAGATTTGTAAAATAAGAAAAACAAAAATTAGAAATGAAAATAGATAAGATATGAGGGAAAAGAGAAAAACGAAGTTGGTATGAGGTTTTGTCATGTAAATTGTGAGAATTTAGTAAAGACGAATCAAAGAGTGAGTGAGAATTGAAAAATCTCAAAACGAGACGAAACGACAGAAGGCAAACCTGGAGCCGTATTGGGCGGGATGTGAGAGAAGAGAGAAAAATAAGTGAATTTAAGAGAACCCCAACACTTTCCAATGTCTACTTCAGTATTTATAATAATACTCTTGCGTGATAATTTAAAAATAAACTATGCATGTATATTAACTTAACTTTATTAAATAAAAAGTAAATTAAATTAAATTTATCTATTGAGTCTATTTCAAAATTTATTTTATATTTCTCATTTATGTAACTTTGTCATTTGACATTTCTTATACATTACACAATTTTTTCTTCATTGCAGAACATGTATATCTATGAGAATTATGATTAACTCTTGCGTGATAATTTAAAAATATTAACATTATCTGCATTTAAAAAATATTTTTGCTTGAACTACTAATATCTTAAATCTACAAAACCACTAGATGCTGCGTTTTTATTTTTTAAAAGTTATTTCTTAAACTTGTCACGACTATCCTAAATTTCTATTTATATAAATTAAATAAATATGTAATCTTAATTTAATTACTTACACCTAATTTTTTCATAAAAAAATAAAATACTATACATAGAAATGAATCAAAAAAATATATGTTTATATATATATATATATATATATATATATATATATATGGGTTCCAATTAATCATCGATATTATCTATTTAAAACATATTTATTCGGTCGGTATTGGAGAATTATTTCGACCGAACGAATTCTTCAAAATAAAAATTAATTGTTTCTCCTTTAACGTGAATTTTTTATTTTTTAATTAATTTTAAATATTGATTTTACGTTAGAAAATCAATCATAATCGATCGATGCAAAACCAAATATACACTTACTTCAATAATCTAACGAGATATCCATATATATTTTTAGTTTGTCCTGATCGGTATAAATATTACAGAAAAAAATATTGTTCACATTTATTATATAGACATACATTATTCACATTTAATATATAGACATACATGCATTATCATTTTTGTTAAAATACTTTTTAAATTGTTTCCATTATATGCTCCTAATACTCAAAATGAACTACAAAACAATTGTTTTTTAGAATATTGAAAACTTCTATGACAAGTTTGATGTAAGAACTAACTACTTCCTTAAGAAGTTTTTCGGAGAAAGTGATGTTGACGCAACATATCCTGATTTCAATAATATAATATATATTACAATCAACTTTATCATTACTTTTAGCTCATGATTATTTTTAAAGAATTGTAGTAAACATAAAAGTAATTACTTTTTAAGTTAATTTGTTCTTTAATGGAAGACTTTAAAATAGGTAATTAAGTGATAAAAAAAAATAACAATAATTTTAGAAGACCCTCTGTTCTCAATCCTACTGTTTATATTTTATGTACATCATTTATTTGTACTTTGAATGTTTAACACTTATCCATTGTGTTAATTCTAAAGAAGTTTCAGACAACAATTTTTATATTTATCAAACAAATGCATTATCAGACAAGTTTATCTAATCATACAATATTTTCGTTTGTTTAAATCGAAAGTGTCATGTAATGATAGTTAGAATATGTCTAATGCATAATATAATACATGATCTAAAACTTTGTCCCATGACAATGAATGTGGTAAATCTTTTTATATTGTATTTTTACCATTAAGTAAATTTTCATAAAATGTTGGGATCTTAGATAACAATTTTCATAAATATACTCTAAATAATAAAGTCAAAATGTTCGACAATTATTATATCTTAACCAAACATATATTGTAATATAACCATTAAAATTTCAAACTTAATCTACTTTTATTCATGGTGATTTATTGTGTATGCGGATGGAAGAGAAAATCTCTTTTTCGAAATATATCTATTTTAAATATTAATATTATTATTTTACCTAAAAATAAATATAAAAATGTGTTTTTACTTCTATCATTAAATTCATATAAAAATATCTTATATTATATAAATAAAGTCTAAAGAATGAAAAAACAAATCAAGTAATTTAAATATTATAACTAAATAAAATGAAAATAATAATAAAAATAAAGAAATAATCATTAACTAATTATATATATATATATATATATATATATTAAAAAAGAATATTATGTAAGTTTCTAAGAGATAAGAAGAAATAATAAAGAAAATAGGAAAGAAATAAAATGAAGAAGAGATGAGATTTATCTTTTCATTAGATAAAAGTCATAATGACTTGGCCAAATTAATGAGTTATATAAACCCCTAAATTGGAAGAAATGGTGAGAGAAAGAATTTAGGACAAATGATGGAAAAAAAAAGATAAACTTTTTAAAGTTGCTCCAACCAAAAGTTAAAGGGAAAATTAGGTTAAGTTTTTTTTTAATATTAATCTTAATAAATTTATTTATATTTTATAAGTTTTTATTTATTTTAAATTACATATTATTTTATGTACTTTTATTTAATTTATTTTTAATTATTATCTCTTTGTTTACAATTATTATATTTATTTTATATCAAGTTAATCTTATTTAATTAGTTAATTTTTTATTAACCTTCGACACCACTTTATATTTATTTTCAGTTATATACTAATTCTATTTATTTATTTAAATTAAATTATCTTCAGGTATGTATTAGTCTTATATATTTATGTAGTCCCATATATATTTTTTTAATTAAAATAATAATTTTATCATTTTATTTTTTAAATAACTTATTTAATTACAGGTGTAATAAATAAATAATATATTAGCACAAATTCTTTGTCAATACACAAAGAAACATCTCAAACATATACGTTTGTCATTTTGGTCACACAAGTACCGTGACAGCAATTTCTCTGTTACCCATAATCTTGAACTTCATACCCCTCCAACTCTGCAATTCACTTCAACCCTTTAGTATTTAAACACTTGGCACTCACAAGCATGAAGGCACCTAAAAATGGCCATATCAATATTCACAAAATATTTGGCATTTTTGTTTTTTCTAAGTATGGCATTTTCCTCCGAGGCCAGAGGGTTCCCTCCACCTTCAGATACAAACCCCGGTGGTGCAGGTATGCATGGACGTGGGAGAAAGGGTCCTCTACTTTGTAAACCTCTCTATTGTCACACCCCAACTGGATTCTGTGGTGTAACACTCATCAAATTTCAACCTCAACCTTGTAGCCACGGATACCAAAACAAAAACTAACTAGTGTGTGCTGTTGACATGATTGTCGGAACATGTTAATGTTCTCTGCATAATAGTCAAATAAAGTTTATGCTGTACAAGTTGCAACCTTAATCGTATGCAATAACAATAATATGTGTTTCCAAGTTTCTTGGTAAATAGTTTCATTGTCAGATTTATGGAAAGATAAAGAAGCGACTGAATTAAAGAAACGGGTATTGCTTATAAAGTTACAGAAAAACTGAAGATTCTTTTTTAACATAGAAGCAACACACTTTAGCTAGGAACTACGGTAGAAGATTTTGCTGTGTCTGCACTGCAAATCTTATTACTTGAGGATGAAATGGCTAATGCTCTTTTCCCCTTCATTAGATATGGATACAAAAACAGAACTTCTTAGTTATTGTTATACCAAGTTTGAATTAGATTATACTTTTTTTTAGTAGAGTGATCAGATTATTATTCTCCCTTGACTTCAGCAGCTGCAGCAGCATCGGCCCAGTTAGCTGCACTTCCGGTGCGAGGAATGCTGGGAATCTTTGTGTACAAATCCACCTGAAAATATACGCTCAAGATATTTCCGCTGTCATCTTCATGCACTACACCTCGAACTTTGTGCAGTGGATGATCAAAGTTTGTCAAGCCACTTCCGTTGATGAAAATGCACCCTGCATTTAAATTCAACAAGTAAATGAAAATCACAATGCAATCTGTGTTTACTTGGGAGCAACAATGATGTTGGAAAGAGCAATTCTTTAAGGTTTCAGCTTTGGTGTTGAGTGTGTACTCTATCAGAGTCCGAATAAAGAAAAAAAAGATATCCAATTCATACTAATTCTGAATGCCAGTTAACCTTATTTAGTTTTCTTAATCACATCTAAGAAAAGAACTTCATTCCCAGATAAACTCCCCTTCATGCTAATTGATGAAAGAGTTTGATTATGTGAAATTAGTTTCAAATGAGAATAATACTGTCTCAATTTGAAAGAAAAGTTACTGATATAGGAGGAGTATTTTAGAGATTGTTTCATTAAATTGGTTAAAACTACTAGTTAATATCTATTATATCTGAGCTTAGATTTGTTTATACTTGAGTCTCCAAAGAGTGCATTTTTTGTTTATCTGAATTGAGAAAGTAGAAAGCTGAGAGCATTTAGAGAATGGAAACTTAGAAAAGCTAAACTAACCGGGAGGAAAATTTCCACAAGCTTGTCCACATCCCTCTTTGATGATTGTAGGGTCATCGGAACAGATTAAGGATCCATCTCTTGCCATTCCCCATTGAAATTCTACACTTCCATCACGATCCTAAGATGCAACAACCATGTCAAAAACAACACTAGCAAACTATCCATGTAGAAGAGGCTTAACTTCCTGGACATTGTAGAGTAAGAAGAAGACCATTTGTGATGAGACCTCACCCTGGCTATAAAAAGAGTAAAAGTCCTGGCATCAAAGATGATGAATGCAAATTTTCCGTCAAGATGTCTAACAACTTGGTCAGGAGGGTAAGGAGCTCGATCTCTCAGGACCTTATATGCTTCAATCACAATCATGGCTTCTGTTGCTTGTCTTGGAAGTCCATAATGATGCCTAAGATCAGCAATGTTTTCTAGAGCTCCCACAAAAATGCAGAAGATATCATCCAAAACAACAATAGACCTGATTCATTTACAACAACTACAAATTAGTGTGTTTGGTTGAATATTTATAAAATTGGTTTTGGCTAAGATTAATTTTAAAGTGATTCGTAGACAGAATAAAACTTGTATCCTATGCAAATACTACTTAAACCCAAAGTTACTTTAACTCAGTTGATTTTGGACTAGAACCAATTCTTCAAAGTGAGACTGAAATCACTAACCTGAACCCAACACATAGTTAACCTACTAAACAAGGAGAAGTAGTTGCAAGGAGATGGTTTTCAATGGATTAGAACAAAACTTGACATACAATAGAATCCCAATTCAAAGGGCAGAAAAAAAATTTAAAATTTGAAGTCATGTAGATGCTTCACTGAAGTAAACATAGTATCTAAGTTTTAATTGAATACCACTCACGGTGAGAATTCAAAGCTAAGAACAACTTCAAACTTATAGTACTATCAGATACATCTTTCTTACCGAAAGCCATTTCTTGGCCTGTGCATGCATGTGCTTCAGAAATGAAAATAGATAAACAAATGAAATAAACTTTATATCTCTATACCTGGGGTGTTTTGGACTTTCGTCTTCATGGGACAGAGCCATGAAATTCCCGTGTGGAAGGTTGTAAACTGCAGACTCCGGCCACACAGATCGAAAACTCTCAACAATTTCTTGTGGGGTCTTTGAATTGTTGAACCCCATTGCCGGGAGCCTCAGTTCTTCCGGTGGTTTTCCAATGGCTTTTGCAAACGCCGCCAACATTTTTTTTCAGTTAGTTCAGTGATTCTTCAGCTTGTGGTCTCCTCTGGAAGCTGGTTTTATAGGACTCAGGTTCAACTATTTTGTGATGGAATGAAACCAATAAAAAATTCACAAACTTACAAACAGTGGCATTGGAGATCATGCATGTGGCAACCTCACAGGATGGTGTCGGATTCCTCGGTGATACGTGTAATGCTAGTAACCAACATAAAAGTTACATGCAGAGGTGGTACCAAAGGTCGTTGCTCTGTCTTTTTTTTGCAGTCTTTGTGAAAGGAATATTACCAGTTATTACTGTCCGAACAAATAGCTATTTTATTTGTACTACTAAATGTTTACAATTATATAGATGTCAGATATACTTTCTCTCCAATAATAACTAGAAATCTCTATTGTGCTTATCCGTGAGCATGTTCTGTTCCAATTACACGTATCCATAGGCCTCTTTGGACTGTTCCAAAATCAATATTATTGTGACTGATATGTACCACACCAATCCAGCCATGCTTATCCATTAGCAACTTTATGACTATTTAGAAAAGAATGTTTACGTGACTCAAGGAGTTTTCTAGGTGTTTCTTCTCCCTGTCAATTTAGTTGTATCACATGATAAGATGTTGAGTGAAATAGATTAGGGACAGATAAAATAAAACTGTAGAAGATAGACTTTGATAGGTTTTGAAAGCAGTCAAATTCACTAAAATCTATGCATTGGATAAACTTGATTTGGCACCATTGACAGTTCTTCAAGGTTCTGACAATTCACCATACTATAAAAACAAAATTCAATTCCCGAAGCATCAGGAAACTACCACTAATAAATCAAGGTGTTTATCTAAACATGTTTGTATGTTTCTTGCTCATGTTGGCTTCATAATCCAACCCAAAATGATATGTGAAGACAGAAACATTTTATTATTTTTGAAATTATAGTCTACATATAAATTCAAGTACTACATTAATGTCATTGTCCAAACATCCAAACTGCAATAATACATGGTATATATGCTAGGTAAACGAGAAAGAGAATGCTGGGTAAATGGTCAATGCCATCAGCTACTTCCATCTCTTATTTAGGCCCCAAAGAAACTAGTATCTGAAAGAAACCTTCCTACAACACGAATAAGGATCATAATAAGCATCAGGAACTCTGAGAGAATTAAATGAAATTGAGATGGGTTTGGAAAAGTTATGGGGATCACCAATGTTTAAGTAATTCGTTTAGCTAGAATAGGAACACCACAGGCTGCAGGAGCATGCTTTCCTTTCTTAAAGACAAGGTTTCCTCTCACAAAAGTCTCCAAAACTTTTCCGGATAACCTTCTTCCCATATAAGCAGAGAGGCTCTAAATACCAAAAAGATCATTGTTTTACACATGGGATTCAGAAAAACGGCCAAAATATTAGCATTTATTGATAAAATCGGCAAAACTATATCTTCATATGAAGGAGTGAATTTTTTCTGTAAAGGGTTTCTCCCAAGAGAAAAGTAATTAAAAGCACAAAAAAAAGTAATACACTCTGCAGTTAGAGGAACTTTCTTTTTCCTTTACTGAAGTAGTGGGTGGGAGAAACAATTTGGTTCCTCTAGCCTCTACTTTTCCCAAATGAAATTTGTCAAACAAGAAAAATTTAGCAAGAAGCTTCCACATAACAGTTTGAAGTTTGAATTATAATTAAGAACAAAGAAAGTCATGAACAGAGTGAGTTTAATAATAAGATAAAGAAAAATCAAGACGTACAGGATGTTTAAGGAAAACAGGATAATGTTCATTCAGCTCAAACTCCACCTCTGGTTTCCAAACAACAATATCAGCATCGTTTCCGACAGCAATTGACCCCTAAAACATAAATGAGAATTTAGTCAGATTTAAAAAAAAAAAAAATCACAACATATACGTTGATTTCACAATCTCACAAGTAAATTTTTAAGTGGCTTTTCAAAAAGAAAATTACACAACCAAATGATAATATTCTAGTAACACATCAAACAAAAACCTCTTAGGTTGCTATCTTAGGTAGAAACAAACAGCTCCTTTGTTGGCTGGTCCAGACCAAACTCTTATTTCTTCTATTTATGTTTCAGTTACTTGGTTCAAAAGAATATTGTCCGAAGTGATGAAAAAATTAGATTGCAATAGTATATTGAAAGTGAGAGGCAAAGAAGGAAAGTAGAATTATGTGACCTTTGATTCTATCCCTGCAAATGTTGCAGGTTTCTTGCTCCACAGTAACGACAAGTGTTCCAGGGTTAGTCCATGTTTCTTCCCATAAGACCACGTCACTGGAAGTTCGAACTACAAGTCTCCCAATTGAACCTCAGTTAGTCTTTAGACCAATTATAGCATTCAAAATTGCAATGAAAGTCTGAAGCATGGAAACTAGCAATGAAAGTCTAAATTCACTGCAAGGTAATTCACTAACCTGCAAAGATGATATGCCCCCCCAAGCCTTCAAGAAGTCACCTTCCTCAAGAAGCTTGAGTTGAGGCACGGTTGGTGAATGATCAGAACTTAATAGGTCAATGTGTCCCTCCTGAAATGAAGAATAAAACAAGTAAATAACTGATAAGATCATAAATGATTAAAGTATGATAATGCTTTGTGTTTGAGGAGAGGAAGTGTACCAATACAGCCTTCCATAATTTTTCTCTGTTGTATGCATCACGAATGGGAGGGGAACACTTAAAACGAGTATCTCCATTTGGTATCTCTTCAGACGAGAAAGCTAAGTAATGGGGACAAGTCTCAACACTTATGCTGTCACCGCGAATTTTTGCTTCCTGTGCTACATAAATGCATAAATCACCTCTCATACCAATTCGCAACTTCAATATGTAATCTTAACCATTACCAAGACTCCATTGCTAACACACAATACCTTAATCAGATCCAAGGAAGCACTTGAATCAGACAAGTGAGCAATATGAACATGTGCTCCTTCTAAAGGACCACCAGCTCTGGTGTCTTTCGTAGCACTGACAAGTTCTTTAATAGCTGCTTCCTCCCTGGAAAAGTAAAGAAGACACTTCATAATTCTTTATTCAAATTTCAAGAGCGTTATATCAATCAAGAAGGAACAAGCATAACATAACAAATAAGTTATCTGGAATAAATTTATGGTTTAGTGGCCATTTAGTTTAATCAGAAAATGAAGTCTTAAAACATCTTACCATGAAGGTGGTCTAGAGTGGAGATAGGTCAAATAAGTACGGGGACCACCTTTATCATTAAGATCCGAATGTTTTGTAGAATGTTGTTGAATCTCAGAGTGCACATATAAAGGCCTCTTATACTTTGCCAGAACAGACAATCCCTCCTGAAAAGTACGTTCTAAAATAGTTGAGTGAAAAGTAATGCGAGCAATAACACTATTTCAAGCAAAGCAACAATCCCTTGCCATGCTAATATGAAAGAGGAACTAGGTGTGCAAATATAAAAAATTGTAATGAACTAATTAAAACAAATTTCTAGCTATAACTTTATATAGTTTATAAGTAATGTACCTTAATATGGTGAATAGTAGTCATAGGAAAGTCACTAATTCCTGAAGGACACATAAAAGACTATAAACAGAAAAGGGAAAAAAGAGTCAGATCAAAAGTTAATAAATATTGTCATGCAGATATATGATGGTTTCGAATCATGAAGACCTCTAAGCAACTTTGCATAGTAATGCACAAGCTTTGAAATGATTACCTTCAAACCTAGAACACCGGCACTTAAGAGACCTTCAAGAATACTTGTGTTAAGTGCATTTTCAGGGATTAGGCCACCCCAAAATCCTGTATAACATTAGAAGAAAATCTCAGAAACTCAATAATTGTATGCTATGACAGAGTTTGCTGGTCATACCAACATCAACATAGATTCTGTTCTCTGCAGCTTCAAGCTGGAAACAGGTGGAAACTTAGGTTAGTAGAAGAAACAATTATTTTATTCAACAGTTATCTATAAGTAACCAACCAAATTAAACACCTCCATAAACAGTTATGCATACGGGATCAATATTTAATTGTCTTGAAAATTTTAAATGATATATATCAGTTGAACTCCTTCTTCTATCACTTCGAATGAAAAAATTCAGTGTAAGAGGATGGATATTGTTTTTTAGTTATTTACTTACTGTATACATAAACTTATTACTTCTATCAAAATTTAAATGCACATACAGGATCAATCACTGATACCTTAAGTTTCAGTGTTTCCTTAGACACAGTTGTTGGGTGATTGTTTAGAGGCATGTCAACCACTGTGGTTACACCACCTGTTGAAAGTTGAAACAGTGTTGGAACAGATCTATGTAATGTACATGAACCAGACTGAATAAGTTATGCATATCAACAACAGATGACATAAACAGGACAACTATCATTAGGAAGAGATTGAAAGATTCTTGAAGTTATCCACCAAGTAACATCAGGTGAGGACTGATAAGTCATAACAATTGTTGTTTTCTTTGTTCCAAGATTGGAATCTATATTCACTTTAGAAGCATAGGAGAAAATATTAGGATTTCCCCTGAAGTCCTGTCAATTTCTTAGGAATACTACTCATAAAGTAAATTTGTAGATCAATAGAGGAATAGCATCTGCATACCAGCAGCAGCAGCTCTTGTACCAGTATCAAATCCTTCCCATGCAGTTCTTCCTGGTTCATCAAGATGTACATGTCTGCCAAAGCATGTGATATAAATAATTGGAGTGAGTACAACAGACAGAAATCATGTCCAAGATAAAAAAATAAACATATGGAGTTCAACCGATTATGAAGATATTGATAATCAAATCTTCTAGGCTAGAATTTTTACTCATGATATACTTTGTTTTTACTCAATGAAGAAAAGGATCACTTTTAATATTCCATGTTACAATAAGTAAGGACAGATATATGGAGCAAACAATGCTGATTTGTCATGTGAAAGCCTAGTCTTCAAATCTCTCTAACTTGGATTTTTCTTGGTTTCCCACTCTTCCTTTACCTATAATTTTTAGGCTATCTTCTGCTGGTTTAAAACTCTTTACCACTGCTTCTATTGGTCTTCTCCTCACATGATCAAACCATCTTAGGCACAATTTACTATATTTTCTTCATCATGTCACATTCGTTCTTTCTCTATTTATAGATTCTTGCATTACTGAAATTATTATTGCACTGTTTTAAAATTGATGTATGTGGAAAGTGCATCTAAAGAACTGCAGCAGATATAAACAACAAGAAGATATTTTCACATCTTACACATCAATCAAGCCAGGCATGACAACAGCATCTCCATAATCAATTACTTCTTCATGCTTAGAGTTCCCCTGCTTACCATATCCCTCAGTGACAGATATTATTTTCCCTTCTTTTATCTCCACTGTTAATGGCTCATAAATAAAAGAATCAATCAACACATGTAAATAGTGACAGCCTGGTGAAAGATTTACATGTAAAATTCAAATCTGACACCAAATATGATCCTCAGTTCACTATTAATGAATTGATGCTAGTGCCACTCAAGTGAGTCCTAATTCCTAAGATCTTCACCTGAACTCAAGTGTATCCTTTTTATTCGCTATCTACCCTTTATTTTAGCATGATCTTTATAGAATGGAAATATTTATGTTGGACTTTTCCCACAACCTCGCTTTTTCTTTTATTTTACCAGACGTATCTTCCATCAGAAGCAATCATGAACCTTGCTTTACAACCTCATGGGATAAAATGTAAAGAATGAGATAAAAATACAATGATCAAGGATTGAAAAAGGAAAACCTGAACCAGAAATGATCCCTTGTGGGGTCACAATGCGTTTGCTGGTTATCCAGAAATGTCGATGGTGAAGAAGGCTGCACTTATTCTGTGTCAACTGTGGCACAAAAAGTCAACTATTCAAACCTCTTCACATGACATTTCTCAGACCATAGCAGTTGATTATATCATAACAAAGTTCCAAACTAGTAATAGTAGTAACTATAGTGGCAAAAAACGAGAAAGTAACGTCTTTTGCACAAGTTTTAAGCCAAATTTGAGCTGCTAAAATTTCAAACTGATTCTAAACATTTGCTGGTTATGCAGACATGAATCAAGAAGCATGTGAAAGAATGAAAGTGAATAGATTAGATGAAACCTTTCCGAGAGGATGTAACTGTGCCATGTAAGAATCGTGCAAGTAAAAAAATACTAGGAAGGAAATGAGGAATGTTAGCAAAGGCAAAACTCTCCACAGAAACTGCTCCATTTCTCACCGATTCACCATTGTCATTGTGCTCTCTCTCTTTTATAGTTTCATTATGGTACAGTTATTGCAGCACACAGAAAATAGTACAGATGTCACCACCCTCAGACAAGACCCGTGTCTTACAAATGTTGAAGTGTCGATGCCACAAATTTCACACTTAAATTCCATTCTAATATTAACTCATTAGTTTCTATTGCATTCTTCTAACTTTTAGAGCTATACACTTTTTTAGTTCAATTAATTTTTAGTAATCTTAATTTATAACTCATTAGTTTCTTTAGATTAATTCATCCTATGATTATCTTTCAATATATATATATATATAGTTGATGGGATTTTTCATAGGGTTGTTAGGCAGATATTATTATATATGAGACGAGTCTTATCCTCATATAAGGCATCGGTTCTTTGATAGATTTATATTTTTTATCTGAGGAGTATATTAAGGAGAGATTATACTTGTTTTTTATATGGTTAATACTTTAAACGTGTAACTTACATGTTACTTAACTTTAGAAAACCTTTTTAATTTTTTTTGTTGAAACACATAACGATAAAAACAGTCTTGTTTAACTGATATTAAGTAGGTCTAAAATAAATTAATGAAAAATATATAACACTATTTAAGAAATTCGTTTAATGTTTACTGTGGAAGAAAAAAAATAAAATATTTTAAGTTTGAAATGAAACATATCATTCACTAAAAATCATTTAAGCTACTCATTAAGAAACTATGTACTGTGATGTTCTAGCAGAACATTAATATGTTTTTAATATTTTTTATATCTTCAATTTTATTTTTTAAAGTAAGGCTTCTAAAATAAAATTCATGTTAAATAAAACTAAAATTGTTTCGAGATTAATTTATTATTTTTAATTTAATTCAGTTTAATAATTTAACAATTGAAATTTAAACAAAAAACCTAAATTGATTTAATATTTAAAATTTTTTAAAAATATATGAATAAAAATTAATTAATTTGATAAATGAAAAACTAAAATTAGAAGAATCATTTTTAATTGTAATTAAAAGAAATGTTTTTTAATTGGATCAAGAGTGTGACTACCACAGAGCCATCAAGCCAGCCTGACGCTCCTTTCCTCTTCTCTGATCCAATTCCAAGCCTCTGTTTGTTTACATATTTTAAAACATAATTTAAATTATTAGATGATAAACTTTATCATGTTATTTATATTTCATGTTATTACCAATACGATGCAATTTAAAATTATGTATATACAAAAATAATTATTAGAAAACTCTTGCAAACTCATGTAAAAGTTAGAAGAAAGATTAGTTTATGTTCCTTTTGAATTCAAATTTAAAACCAGTATTAAAACTAATTACAAATTAAAATCTTCGGAAGTCTCACATCAATCAGAAATAAGACAATTTCATAATATATAAATGAGTTAGAAATCTATTTTACAAGTCGATTTTGTAAGATTGAGTTAGGTTTAAAAGTTCACTCCTAACATAATATCAGAACCATCATTTAAAAAAGTCTATCCTAACGAAATTTCTTAAACATTCTGTTCTACCCGTTATCGGACCAATAACGAATCATGCTATCAGACTAATAATGGACCACTCATTAATTAAAATCTCATTCAATCCATGCAATGAATTGAAACTACTTTCGAGATTTATACATTTTATTTCTTATATAATGTTTAAATTTTTTATTTTAATCTAATATAAGACTTGAACTTGAATTTAAAATAATAATAATAATTACATGAAGTAAACCAATGTTGTAAATTTGATTTTTTTTTACGTCAAATGTATAATGAATTTAATTTAAAGTTGATCATATTGATTGAACTCCGAAGAGAAAAAATGGTTGGTGAATATGGAAGAGAAAATAGACTTGTATTCCATTCCTGATCAGTGAATTCCACGTTGTGGAATGTCAGCAACAGTAGGATATGTTGGAGGTTCATCTTCACATACAAACTGCTCGTAATAACACCGTTCCAAAAAGTTAAAGAAAAAGGATGAATTATTCAATTTTTTACTATTATTTTCACAGTATAAGATTGAGTTTTTCTAGTTTTGATAATTTTTTAGGAGAATTATTGATCTTTAACTTTTGGAGATGCCCTTGGGAACCAATTAGTGGCAAGTGTTTTTCTTTGTGTATAGCATGCTTCAATTTAATACCAACATAACAACTTGATGAGTCAATCCTCTTCTGTGTCTTGCTTTAATGCTATGTCGAGAGTTACTTCACACATTATTTGATGTAAGATGGTGCACTTTTTTGTCTTTTCTTCGATCTTCTCCATAATTGCATAAATAATTGTATAATCCAATAATACTTTTTCTATGTTATTATGTAAGCGAGTTTCAAATATTTTTTAACAAATTATATTAATAAAATATCTTGGAATAATTGGTTACCAAAATAATAATTTATTTTCAAACCAATGGTAAATAATAACTTTCAACTCAAAAGACTCTCACATTCTAACATCTAACTCATCATTGTTAAAAACCAATCTCATTTTCCAAAGTTAGAATGATTCTTTGTCTTTGTCATGAAAAATCTTGATATATAATGGTATTGGATTTTTATTTTATAATTCGGAAACAAATTATGATCGGATAGATTACGATCTTTGCGTGTCTTATTTTACTTCTAATTAAAATATAAAATCCAAAAGTTGTTCACTTGGTCATTATTACTATGGTGTTTAAAAGCTATATTATTTGATGATGTTAAACTCTTTTACCAATTACACTCTACACTCTAAATATTATAATTAGAAAGATGAGAATGGACTGTGATGTTTGAGAAAGTCTTGCAATTTTGTTTCCCAGTCTCTCTTCTTTCCTAAAGCATTTCTAATAAAAGTATTGTAAAACATAAAAGTATTAAACAATTTACACTAAAATTTTGTTAATTTAAACTTGATTACGACATATTTTTACCCTTAAAGATGAATTGTTCAGAATTTTTTTCAAATTGAATATATCTTGCATTAGGAAATTATTATTTACCATTGTGAGAAAACTCTATTTCATGTGTCAAAACACAAGGCATATTTTCACACTTCCTGTCTAAATAACATTGCTCAGTCTCTCTACATATAGATAGTCTGATGTTTAGTATCTTTGTTCTACTCCTGTAGCCTAATTTTTTTTTTCTCTTCCATGAACTAAAAGAAGAAGAATCTTCTTTCAAGATTAGAAATGCACGACGGTTTCGGTTTGTTCTATTCTCTACTTCTTTTCTTGCAATTTGATAAAGATTATGCTAAAACAATGCTTGATAATTAGGAAACGGTTGACCGATGAAAATAACATATCTTGAAAAGTTTTACGTCGTTTAAAACAATCAAGGACAGATGAAAATAACATATCTTGAAAAGTTTTATGTCGTTTAGAACAATCAAGGGATGAATATTAGTGACTATATAATAGGCTCTAAATCCATGATACTCCTCGTCCCGAGTCAAAGACACTTTAAACTTTTATTTGACTCTTATTATTTCTTATACTCTTATAATAAGAGCGTTGTGATGATTGAATTAAATTATTACTTTAGAAAGTGTTATATGTACTCGAAATTAAAGGACATGAGAGAATTATCTACGTGTTTCTTTGTATTTATTTTATTTCTGATTCCTTGGATTTTTTTCCCAACAGAAACATGCATATTTTTTCATGTTTTTTCATGAGATGATATATGCAGAGAGGAACTCAAGAATGTGCAAAGTTGTAATCTACATTATAGAAAAGTAGAATATTATTTCATTATCCAAAACATCCAAACGGATATAATACATGCAAACGCACTATTCTATGAGAAGGAAAATGCTTGCTCAACAATGGCCGATGCCAGCAGCTACTTCCATCTCTTATTTATGGCCCCACTGAAACTTGCATCTGAAAGGTACCTGTCTACAACATGAACAAGGATCATGATAAGCATAAACAACTCTCAGAGAACCAAATGAAACTGAGATGGGTTTGAAAAGCTATGGTGATCACCAATATTTAACTGATTCATGTGGCTAGAATTTGAACACCACAGGCTGCAGGAGCATGCTTCCCATCCTTAAACACAAGATTTCCTCGCACATAAGTGTCCAGAACTTTTCCTGATAACCTACTTCCCATGTAAGCAGAGAGTTCCTGAATACCAAACAATCATTGCTTCACATATGGGATTTCACAAAAACAGCCAAACATATTTTCTTCACAACATGAAAAAGCATGCAACACTAAACAGATTGTTTATGCAACACAGAAAAGTCTTATTTTTCGTTTTGTTAATGGTTTCTTCTAAAAGAAAAGGAATCAGCAAAATAAATAGATAAATGATATGATCTAGGGTGAGAAAGTCATAGACAAAATGAGTTTGATAACAGGGTAAAGAAAAATTAAAACATACGTAATGTTTAATGAAAACAGGATAATTGTCATCCAGGTCGAACTCCTCCTCTGGTTGCCAAACTACAATATCTGCATGGTTTCCAACTGCAATAGTCCCCTAAAGAAAAAATGGAAATTTAGTCAGATTTCAACAGACATTATTTTGTAAGAAGCATATACGTTGACTTGAAAATTGCACAAGCAAATGTTCAAGTGTCCAAAAAAAATCACGTAACCAAATCATAGAGAATGACGAGAATAAAGCTGTAATTATTAGATATACTATACTAAGTCAGAGGCAATGAAGAAAACACCTTTGATTCTATCCCCGCAAGTGCTGCAGGTCTCTTGCTCCACAATAACGACAACTGTTCTATAGTTAGTCCATATTTCTTCCCGTAAGACCACGTCACCGGAAGATTAAACTACAATTCTCCCAATAGAACACCAATTAGTCTTTAGTCCAATTACAGCATCCACAAAATATACAAACTGAAAGTCTGAAATAAGGAAACTAGCATGCTTTATTTTCACCCACAAGTCATATACAATTTCCTTTGAAAAGCCACAGTTTTGGGGTGCTTTTAGGTAAACGAATTAAGCTCTTCTTCAATATATTCTTGTCACATTAAGGGGTACTTTAAATATGCTAAAGGAAGTAAAAACAAAGTTCAGGCTAGAATAATCATAGACCAAGAAAAGAAAGATTAAGAGGTGATAGAGCCCGAGGATTTATATACCAAAGTTCCATATCAGGAAATAGTTGTCAAGAAAGGTGAGTAAGGATGGAAACTCTTACACCCTATCAATATTTTAGCTGTTCCGTTTCATTATAAACCTATTGAGCTCTTACTACAGACTGCGCTGTGATAATGATGGCCATTTGTTAGGGCACATGCATAGGTCTGGTCCTTGGAAAATCACTCATCCCTGCCTTCCCACTAAAACACAGAATTATGTCATTATATTATTGAAAATACTCATTCATATTATTAAATTGTTTAATAAGTAGATAAGAACCAACCTCAAGCATGAAAGCAAGATTCAATCTAATACTTGATTAAGCATTCATTCAAAGATCAACTTGTAGATTGATAATTGATTTCAAATAGGTTTATATTGTAGTATTGCAGTATGAAAAATGGTCTAACAAGAAAACTCACGAACCTGCAAAGATGATATGCCCCCCCAAGCCTTCAAGAAGTCACCCTCCTCAAGAAGCTTGAGTTCAGGCACGGTTGGTGAATGATCAGTTGTTAACAGGTCAATGTGTCCCTCCTGAAATGAAGAGTAAATCAAATAAACAAACAAAAAAACGATGAGATCATAAATGATTAAAGTAACACAATACAAGGTATTTGTGGAGAGGAAGCATACCAATACAGCCTCCCATAATTTGTCTTTGTTTTGTGCATCACGAATGGGTGGGGAACACTTATAACGAGTATCCCCATTTGGTATCTCTTCAGAGGTGAAAGCAAGGTAATGAGGACAAGTCTCAACGCTTATGCTATCACCTCGACTTTTTGCTTCCTGTACAGTATAAATGTATAACATTAGCAATCCAGTGAATTGGTATATTCCACATTTAATTTTAACCAGGCAACTCAATGATCACAGTACCTTAATCAGATCTAAGGAAGCACTTGAATCAGACAAGTGGACAATGTGGATATGTGCTCCTTCTAAAGGACCACCAATTCCAGTGTCCTTCGAAACACCTACAAGTTGTCTAATGGCTGCCTCCTCCCTGGAAAAGTAAAAAAGAGTTTTAATAATTTTTTTCTGAAAACTCAATTAAAGATGAATGATATTGTGCTCATCCAAGATTCTAAATGCATTGCATCACGCAAAAGCACAGCGAATGGATTTCATATTGCTAGCTTCTCTAAAACTATTCAGAAAAACATCTTGAGATATGTAATTTACAATTCTCAAGAGCAAGGACACTTTCATCTCCTCAACACCCTCAATCACAGCTTTTACCCTCATTGTTGCCCAGATTTCTACGCTATTTGGGGCTCGACACCTTGGCCTCTCACACAAAGAGCTCAATACCAACTCAAGCCAAAGTCTTCAACGAGATAATTCAGCTATGAAAACTTAGGATAAACTTAAGCAGTAGTATGACCAATTTCAGGATTTGACATGACAGAACGAACAAGCAAGAGGAATCATTTATCCAAAATAATTTTATGTCTTAATTTAATGTTTATTTATTCAGAAAACAAAAACCTTACAATGTCTTACCATGAAGGTGGTCTGGTGTTGAGATAGGTCAAATAATCATGTGGATCACGGTTATCATCATGCACCAAATCATTGCCATAATCTTGTTGAAGCTCAGAATGCACAACTATAGGTCTTTTATATTTTGCCAACACAGACAATCCCGCCTGACAAACATTTTCTAAACAACTTAGCAATAGCTACTACTTAGTGTAAAACATTACCCTATCAGATCTTTCAAGAGTGAAAAACAGTAATGCCTTGAGATCACAGTATATCAAGAAAAGCCACAATCCCTTGCCGTGTTAATATGAAAGCAGAAGTGAGTGGGTATGCAAAGAAATATAAAGAATTTCATTGAACTGATTAAAAAAAATCCCAGCTATAACTTCACATCAATGTACCTTGATATGGTCAATAGTTGTCATAGGAAAGTCATCAATTCCTGAAGGACACATAAAAGACTGCAAACAGAAAAGGGAGAAAAAAAAGTAAGTCATAGTCGGACCAAAAAGACAACAGATGTCTGATAGCTTGCACAGTTGAGAGAGGACTCATATTATCACACATGTTCAATAAATCATGTTTAATTCCAAGATAATGGGATGATACATAAACAAAGAAATTCAGGAATCCCCAGCAAGATATAGTGCCACACCACTTCAAAGATAAATACTAACCAGAGCCAGAGACCAAAAATGTCCAAAATTCATACATTCTCGGCTATAGAGTACCAAATTAATGCCAGGTGAAGTATTTATGTAATAATTGACTTCTTCAAAAATGTCCAATCATAAAGTTGAACCGGTGAATATGCCTCCTTGACACAAGTTTTCAAATGTTTACCTTCACACCGAGAACACCAGCACTCAAGAGATCGTCAAGAATAGTTAGATTAAGGGCATTTTCAGGGACTAGGCCTCCCCAAAATCCTGTATAAGATTACAAAAAAAGTCTCAGTGACTCAACTAGTTATATGCTAAGGCAGAATTTATTGGTCATACCAACATCAACATAGATTTTATCCTCTGCAGCGTCAAGCTGGAAGCAAGAGGAAACGTATGTCAGAACATTAATTACATGGAAAACTTTAAATGATGCATGTCAGAAGGAACTCCATCTATCTCTTTAAAATGAAAAAATTCATCATAACATGGATATTACTTAAACTCACACACAGGATCGATCACTGATACCTTAAGTTTCAGCGTCTCCTTAGACACGGTTGTAGGGTAATTGTTTAGAGGCATGTCAACCACTGTGGTTACTCCACCTGTTGAAAGAGTGTTGGAACAGATCCATTTAATATGTGTATATAAACCAAACTAAATAAGTTATGAATATCAATAACATTTGAAATAGACAGTATAACAATCATTAGGAAGACAGTGAAAAATGATACAAGTTATCCACTGTGTAACATCTGACGAGGGCTGATAACTTTATACAAGTTAGTGTTTTCTTTGTTCTAGGATTGAAATCTAGATGCACTAAAGAAGCATCGGAAAAAGTTATCAAGATTTCCCCTGAAATATCCAATCAAGTTCCAAAGTACACTACTAATGAAGAAAATATGTATATCAATAGAGGAAAAACATCTGCATACCAGCAGCAGCAGCTCTGGTACCGGTATCAAATCCTTCCCACTCAGTTCTTCCCGGTTCATCAAGATGTACGTGCCTGGCAAAGTAAGTAACTCAGATAATCATGTTTAAACATACAATGAATCAGCTGGAGTTGATAATCAACTCTTCTAGTCTATTCCTACTGTAGTAAATTCTTGCATGCCCAAACCTATTATTATTAAACTATTCAACACTGATGTATATAGAAAACGCATCAAACAACATTGTCAAAATAAACAATAAGAAGATGAATTTCAAATCTTACACATCAATCAGGCCAGGCATAACAACAGCATCTCCATAATCTATTATTTCTTCTTGCTTGGACTGCCCCTGATTCCCATATCCCTCAACCACAGATACTATTCTCCCTTCATTTATCTCCACTGTCAAGGTTCCACAAATAAAATCAGTTAACACGTGTACATAATCATAGGTAAGTTTTACATGTACAATTGAAACAACAAATGGTCAAGAGAAAAAACAGTCATCAGTTCACTGTTAACGATTTGATGCCACGGCCAGTCAGGTGAGATCCTAATTTTTAAAACCCTCGCCTCAATACATCCTTTTTTTCTTCATCCTTCATTTTAATATTATAAAGAGAACGGAACCATTTTATTGGATATGTTCTACAATCCCACTTTCTTTGTTATTTCCAATACACACAGAGAAAACCCTGCACTAAACACAGTCATACACAAAATCCCACAACCCTACTCAACACAAAACACTTTACAACCTCAGACAACGAAATGAAAAGAGTAAAAACAAAAATATAATAATCAAGGGTTAAAGAAGTAAAACCTGAACCAGAAATGATCCCCTGTGGAGTCACGATGCGTTTGCTGGATATCCAGAAGTGGTGATGGGGAAGAAGGCTGCATTTACTCCGTGGCAACTGTTGCACAAAAAGTCAACAACATTTAACCCTCACGTCCTCTTCAATTCTTAGACCAGGACAGTTAAGATTGTGATAACAAAAGTTCCGAACCAATCACAGTGACCACAAAGTCGCAGAAAACGAGAAAGTCTTGTGACAACTTTGAAGTCAAAGTTGTACTAAAAGGTTTTTGCCGGTTATAAAGCCATAATCGTGAATGAAAAAGCATGAGAAAGAACCAACCTTTATGAGAGGATATAACTGCGCCGTGTGTGAATTCTGGAAGTAGAAGAATAAGAAAAAGGAAACAAGGATTGTTAGCAAAGGCAACACCCTCCACACCAACTGATCCATTTCACACTCTCACTGTTATTGTGCTCTCTCTTCTTTGATACTTTGATTGTTATATAACAATGGAATGTGTGGTTATTACAGCAGATAGATGTTCCAGAAAGTACATGATTTTAACTTTCAAGGTATGTATCATATCATATCAACTTCAAATTTCTTAATTAGCTTCTGTAGGATTACCCAAGATAAACCAATAATTTAATAACAAATAATAAGTTTTATTAATCTGATTATTCAAAATCACGTGTATGATTAATTTAATTTAGTTATGTAAATTTATGCGATTGGTCCAAGCCAAAGAACAAGACAGAAAATTGTGAAGAATAACAAAATAGAAAATAAAAAACGTACAATCAATCCCTTTGCAAAATTCGAACTAGTAATGAATAAGTGGATGGATTCCACGTTCACCATTGTCAGCAACAGTACGACGTCGTGCACGTGGACCACCTCTGCGCTTGTTGTTTCTCTTTATTTTCTTATCCGATGATGCTACCATCACATGTAATGTAACAGTATTTCAAAAATGTTATGGAAAATGTTATTTAAATATTCATGAATAAGAATCTTATTAAAAATTTGAGATTAATAACGATGTTGAATCGATTTAACAGAATCAGCTAATCAGAGAATTATTAATATTCAAAAAATCGGTTTACATTATCTGGAGTAATTTTAGTTAAGATTTATAATAAAAACATTTCTTAATCACTATCTTGGTTGGAATAGCAATATATTTTTTTTTTTTTTACCTAAAATTGAATTTTCGAATTCAATTATTCAGAGGTGCCGTTTCAAGAGATTCAATGATTGAATGTGGCAGAAGTCACCGAATGAACAACCGTTAATTAATATTGTATGGAACAAAGCATTAACGAGGGAATAATATCTTTTTAATAAATGTCTATATAATTATTTCTCTTACACTTAATAATATTGATATAAATTAAATTAATCTTAATTAACTAACAAATATGTTTAATACAAAAAATTTCTTTATCAAATTTTTTTTTAAAATTAAATATTTGAGCATGCGAATATATCATGAAAAGTTAAATAGAAAATTATTATCTAATCAACTTTTTTATCTAGAATGTTAGTATTTAAACATTACATTAATCATTTGACAAGTCCAATTTTTTTTTTTATGAAACTACAACGGAAAATAAAATATTTTGTAACTATTTTTGTGTACTTACATTAACTTTGGTTATGGATCAAAGGCATAATGACTTGTGAACTGATTTTTTCTGTTTATACAACTCCTATTGTTGGGTTTAATGTACGTCCAGCTGGAAATCATAGATGATAGAACACTATGGCTGTTTTTTCTTTTATTAACTTTTGGTATAAAGTAATTGTATAAAAAAATATTATGAATGCTGGAAATTCGTAAGGTTTACAAAGATATAAAAATAATATTATGATAAACATACAAAATATAATGTAAGAAGAAACTTATTATTTTATATATATATATATATATATGGTTTTTATTTTCCAATAAAACAATCATCTCTCAGCATCATTCGGTTGTGGAACTTGATTTTTATGTTTGATGTTTTCGTGAATACTGATCTTTTATAAAATATAGAATTGATCACACGACAATTAATAATATTTATTTAATATATTTTTCATTTAATTTTTTTTATAAAATATTTATACATTTTTAAATATTTTTAATTTAAAAAATTAAATATTATTTTTAAATTATGAAATTAAGATTAATATATTGTAAATATTTTATATTTTATATTATATTAATTTTCTATATATGTAATACGAGAATTTATCGTTCACACAAGTGGATTTAGATAGAATGGATTTAGAGGGATATATATATATATATATATATATATATATATATATATATATATATATATATATATATATATATATATATATTTATCTATTGTATGAGTAATCTAAATAGTTAATTTAAAATAAAAAGAAATTAAAATTAAATTATTATACTTATTCGCTAATTTATTGCTTCTTATATACATTAATCAGATTTTGAAACACTGATAATTTGTAAACTAGAGACAAACGCAGGCTTAGTTTTCAAATTCAAATACTCATCGATGACAACATTCAAAACCATTGTCTTTTCTCATTGTTTAGTAATAATTGTGAATTTAATGCTCTTAAATGTATCTCATTAATATGCTTTATTACATAAAAGATATCTAAAAACTGTCTAAAGCATAGGCAATCGAGTGTTGCAAACTTTACTAAAATATTACTTTAATTCCCTAAAGAGTTCTTCCGGATACCAGTTAGCAAAATCCCATATTTTATAATATAAAACATATTAAGAAAAAAAAAATGAATAAGAATTTAAAAAAGTTGTTTAAGATGTCTAATGGAACGACAAACATGACTTAATATTAAAGTTTTATAACATCATAGATAATTTCTTTTTCCCTAACCCAGTACTGATAAAAGTTCTTAGAGTAAATATCAACAAAAGCTTCTGTTCCTATTACAAAATCATATAAATATTTATATATCCAGAATGCAGATCTTGAAGGATCAAGCAACCCTGCATGAAAAAAGATACGAAATTTAAGAATTAGAAAAACATGAAACAAAAGTCTTACATAAGACATACGAATCACAATTAGAAAAAAACATAAAACATGAAAACAGATGATAGAAGACTTACGAATCACAGTCGACGAATGGATCAATGGGAAACGAAAAGCGAGTCTTACATAACTGAGAAAGTTTTGCGGCGCTGTCATGCTTGATGCCTGCTTGAAATGCAGCATTCTTGAGACAAGAACATATGGATCTACGAAGTTCAACTGTTGTTGTCTCTTTGAATATTACTGCTATGCTTGTACAACAATTAAGTGATGGTGTTGTTGGACCCAAACCCAGCAAGAATGGCTCACATGGCAACAAAAGAGTTATGGCCTCGATACATGTTATGTCATTCGCATGCACTTCACTTCCCACAAACATCATGCTTATTAGCAACACAAAACCTATCAATGTTTTCTTCTCCATCTTACAAACAATCTTTAACAGACAACCACACTGGACATCTTAATTTATATTCCTTCTCTCTTCTCCATTCTAATGACATCTTATTTATTATTAGGATTTAACGTTTTAAAAAAAAAATACTTTATTTATTTATTTTAGTAAATGTGTTATTAAGTTGTATGTAAATGTAACTGTAACGTAAATGGTGATACAGTTGGAATCTATGCTATAAATGTCATTCTAGATGAGAAGTATATATTTAAAAAAAAAAAAATACATAGAGGTTGGTTAAAATTTATTGTTTTCTTTATATGAAACGAAATAAGTTATATTGATTTTAGCTACACTCCAACGAGAAAAAAAGGTTTTAAATATTTTTGGCTTAATGTTGCTTTTATAACCTATTGGTAAATGACACGTTAGAGAAGTAGGAACTATGGAGAGTGCCATTGTTGTATATATGATTTATTTATATTAAAGTGAATGTGGTGCATAAGAAAAATTTGTCATCGATCAATATTTCAATAACTATACAATGAAAATTAAGTAATTAGACTTAATTGCAAAATTATAATTTGTTGTTATCCGAAAATTTAATATATATTGATTCCAAAATTAAAAATTAAATCATGAATATAATTTTTTTAACCCAATTACATAAAAATTGTTTAATGTGTCAATTGCATTTCATACAAATATTTAAGTTGTTTATAATATTTAACACGTTTTTGCTTTAATATCATATGAAAAATACATCAAAAAAATTTAATGTAATTAGATTAAAAATACTATATTTATTTATTTTCAAAAATTTAGGAAAAAGAATATTTAACTCTTAAATATATTATTTTGATTTTAGTGATCGATCAGGATAAACGTTTTCAATATTATTATTAAAAACAAAGTAATATATATATATATATATACACTGTTTACATTTATGTATAAAAAATAATTATAATAAATTATTTCCAAAACAAAACTAAAATCATAAATTTTCTCTGATTTCTAGCAAATTTTGGATTCTTTATTAAATTTTATTGTACTGTTTCTCTAATGTGTCTCCATAATACACACTGATTATCACTAATTTTGACGTTTTAAAATATATTAAAAAAATATTTAAAAATCAAACATAGTGTATTTTTAGTACTCAGTAGAAGATAATACAAGAAAAAAATCAGTAAAGAATCTAGACTCGATAACTATAGAGTAATACCTTGACTGAATATTTAAGTTATAACGTACTATTGGAAACACACACGTGTCCATTTTTTCTTATTTTAAGTATAAATTTATTAAATTATAATTGTTTTTTAATAAATTAATTATAAAAATTAAAAATATTTTATTATTAAATATTCTCCTATTATAAATAATCATTTAAATTTATAATTTGTAATTATTACAAAGATGACATGATAAAATAATATTTTTAATTTATAAAATAATTAAATTTATGTCAACAATCATTTAAAGAGTAAAAATAAAGTGTAATTATTTTAGTTTAAGTAACGTATACTTAAACGGTAAAATTGGAAAAAAAATTATATACACGAAAAAAATAATCTTTTTTCATATATAAGTATGAGTTATAACATTAAATACAAATACTTTTTATATCTTTATTATAAATATTTTTTATTTATTTTGTAGTAATTTTTTAATTAAAATGGTTAAATTTTAAAAAATATCGAATATCGTGGTTAAATTTTTAAGAAAATATAATAATAAAATTGATAAAATAATTAATTTAACTTAAAAAACTATTTAAAAAGTAAAATTAAAAAATAAATATAAACACATAAAATAATGATTTATATATAGATATAAACAAAAATCTATTGCTTCCTTAATATTATTCCTAACCATATCATCTTACAAAATCTCATTTCAATCACTCAACTCTGATTGAAAGGATCTAATTGAAACACTTTCTTAAAAGTTGGGATGCAATTGATATTTTTTTTAAATTAGATACCTAATTGACACTCTAGCCCCAAGCTAATACTATTCGAGTAATTATACCTAACAAATATAATCAATCTATAAAATGCAACATAAAAACACTAAAATATATCAATTAATACAATTTTATGTGAAAAAAAATAACTAACATATGTATTGAAACAGGTCTATAAAATACATCTCAAATAAATAAATATATATATATATATATTGTAACTCTATAATCAAGTATAAATTATATTAAAACTGATATAACTAATAAATTGATTAATTGAACCAGATCTCACTTATTACGCGTTGTTAGTTACATTAAATTTTATTTTACATTCAAAATAATTAGTATGAATATTTTTATGTGATTTAACTCAAATTTAAATTTAAATTATATTTTTCACATTTTTTACCATTTGAGTTAGAATTTTTTAAATCAAAAATTGGATTTTCTGTTATAACTTCAACCTAGATTAATGGAAACTAGTTTTAAAATATATTAATTTTTTAAATATCAATACAATAAATTTTTAATAATCCGTTGGAAATAGTACCAAAATATCCGGTAAAAAATCAAAATTCTTGAAACAAGGTAAAGAAATCAAACATCATTATAACTAACAGTGGTTGACAAATAAAATTTTAATGTATTTAGATTAGAAAAGTTATATAAATATGTACATGTACTTATTTTATAATTTAAAACAAATTTAAATTTAATGTCAAAATTTTTAAATTAATAACATATTTAATAGTTGAGAAGTGAAGAAGTTATACATGAGAAAAATAAATATATATAGAAAGTAAACATAAAATAATTCGATACCTATATCTAAATTTATGAAATATTTAAAATTTAACTAAGTCTTGATTTAATTATTATATCATTATATTAAGGTTTTCTTTTATCAGCATCCTTGTAAAGTTACTTTTAGTTTTAAAAAAATTATAAAGTTAATGTGTCTAAATAAGATTATATATCAATTCTTTTGTTTTATTTATTATAATTTTGCATTTGTTTTATATATACTACTATACTCAATATTATATAAAAGTTATATAATTCCTTATTATTCATTAAAAGTAGAATTTTATTAAACAGTTTTAATCCCAATTAATTAATTTAGTTCAGTCTTACAATTTTATGATTTTTTTTTTAAGTAAATATATATATATATATATATATATATATATATATATATATATTTTTATTATTTTTTTTATCTTGTACATGATTCAAATCAAACATGAATTTGAAGAAAAAAATCATTCACACAGGGAGGAACTTCAATTTTTTTTGCCTTGATTCTCGATATTTAGATTGAGTTGTTGTACTAATAAAGTTTGATCTGTCTCAAGTTGTTGGTTTGGGAAGAGAATTGAAGAGAAGAGGAAGAAAGATAATGCTGCCGCAACAGTGGGTATCTCCGTGCGGAAATAAATGCACCAACAAATACTCTGCACTCACCCAAATTCCATGTATTCTCCATTCCCACATCTCAATTTCTTTTATTAATTCTTATTCACTTACATTGGCTAAACCATTGTTTCTGTTGTGTCATTGTAGGGCGAGTTTTCTGCAAGAAGGGGTGCGGTTCAGAGGGAGAGACATGGGAGGAATGTGAGATCATTTTCATGTCTTATTACTATCATTATTATTTTTCCTTCAAAAATTGTTATTGTTTCTTTAAAATCTAGGTTATTGTTCTGCATGTTGCATTTCTGCATCAATGCTAGCATAATAGTTAGTATACAATTGGGTCCCTGAAAATGGCGTGACCACTTGTATTGCTTTCTTTCGATCTTAAAAGTGCACTTCTGTACCAACTTGTCAACCTGTATATAATTTCATCCCTCAGAGTGCAATCTTTCAGGGTTTCAGGGGACCGAGCAACAAAAGTTTACTTTTTAGGGGAACACATAGTAGAATAGCTCTCCAAAACAATGGAAGATTTGTTTTACTTTAACAACTTTTGATGGGTGTAATAATTGCTCGAGCAAAAGACTATACGTGGCAAATTTCAGGTTTTGAAGATTCATTATCTTTATCTGTAAAGTCGCTCGGTTCATATCAATCTTCTCCTTGTTCTGGTGAGAAGGAAGGATATGATTATTAGTGTATTTGTTTATAAGTTTATCTAAACGGAGGCTGAAGTTTACCCTTAAAAACCAAAATCTTGCTTCTATGTTAAGCCTCTTGAGATGTGTGACCCACGCTTGAGTCCATTCCAACTTCGTATCCCATCCCCATATCTGTTCCATCTTTCTGTATCTATAAACATGTGCCTCCGTGCATTACAAATTCATGCAGAAACAGAAGCCAAGTCTTCATTAACTGACTATGCACTAAACCTTGTTATGAGGGCTGAAATGATGACTGTAGAAGTAGCTCTAGCAAGTTCTGATGTGTGAATGATATATTATTGGTTAACCAGGTTTGGAATATTGCAATCTAATGTGTTACAAGGATCCTGTACTAAAGGACCAACAGTGGAGTGCTTATATTGATCGTTCCCCTGGTGCTGCTAGTTATTCAGCGGTATTTTCTTTTATCCTATCCCATGCTTCTTTTACATTTTTATTTCCCATGTTGCCATTTTAGTATTTAGCATCTTGCAATGTAGTTCATTTCTGTTTTAGTTCATCCTAACAAAACTCTCTTTTGATGGTTTCTCTTCTCACAAACTCATATGATTTTATTGGTAAATTTCAGTTTAACCCCTTAGAAAATTTTCTAAATCAAAATGTGTATCAACTTTAAAATTCGGTAATTTATATCTATCAAGTTTCAAATGCATGCATTACAATTTACAATACCTTGATTAGGATCTCCTTCCCCCAAATTGCATGGAACTCGCTAAAATCTAAGACTTTGGGAGGTTTGGCTTCACAAACATAGTGGTAGGAGAGGCTGACAGTTATGTGTAAACCGTAGGCAAAAGAGTGATCCAATACTCCATCAATTGTAGTTGTATTTAGTGGAACAGAAACCAAAGTATGCTAGAAATTGCAAATAGCTCTTCATTTTGAGTGACTTGTCTCAAGTTCTAATTCACTAAATTTCGTTTGAATTCATACTATTCAACTTGAGCCCTATGAATGGAGTGTTTTCTTTTTCTCCTTTGGTCTTACCAGATCCTTGTGACTTGTTGCTAATATAAATCCCTGAGTGCAAATGATAAACATAAATAGCATTCTATGAAGTCTTTTACCAATGCTACACTTTTTGTTTCATTCTATATTTTTTTGGATTAAATCTATATCTGATTTTAATTTAAAGTTTCAGCTTCGGGTTTCATAGGAGCTACACAATTATGTTACTTTCATTTTGGTCTGCGCTTACCAAATATTGAGCTACAACTGATTCTACTGCTTGATTTGTTTTGCTTTAAATGTGGTTAATTAACTAGTTGTTTAGCCAGTCCAGATATAGTCAAATTGGCATTAAGTTAGACAGTTGTAGTTTGAGTGATCTTTTTCATCTTTGAAAGCTAGACTGATTTGGGAGGCCAACATTTTTCGTAAAATTCTGTGTAGTCTGTGCATTATTTGTCCACATCTCCTCACCCGTCACAGAAAACTCAGTACCCTTGATTCTTTCTGTGCATGTTCCCGTATATATAAATGATATCTCTCTGGCAAGTACGAACATCAAACTTAAGTAGACATTTTAAGTGTTGTGGCATTACCAAGTCAATTGAGATTTATTTTAAAAATGCATATTTTACTTTGTTCTTGCATATTTCATCATTCAAAATTCTATTATAGGAATGCTGGATTGTGGGATTCACATCATTTGAGGAAAGTCAAAACTTAGTTAATGAATATGCCCAATTGCTGTCGCTTGCAACACCCTCATAGCTCCTTATGGGTTAAGATTAGTTATTGAATAGTTTTGATTACGAATTAATTATGGTTAATCCCTTCTGATACAGGAATGTTTCCATGCTTGTGTATCTGGTTGCGGTTACAAGGTCAGTTTGATTTCAAGAACCTAATTTTTTATCATATTGTTGTGTATCCCCTTCAATGTATCCATATATTTTCCTTCATGCCTTCAAGCAGTCTTTTCACGTATTAAGTATTACTGGAAGATGGTCAATATAATATAGATAATCATTTTTTGAAGGTAAAATTAGTATAGGTTCTTGAAGTATTTGTAGTTTTTTAAACAAGCTTATATGTTTCAAAAGTGTGTAATTAGATTTTTGAACTTTTAAATTATTTTTTTTACTGGGTCCTTGACCATACTGTGGTTAAGATTCTATTGAGTACATGTAACCTAATATAATAGGACAATGATATTATGTTCCCAACTTTTTGACTCACATTCTTTATTTTCTGACGTAGCTTAGTGTAGATCATTCTTTAATGTACCACTAAAGAATAAGAGTAAAAAAAAATAGAAGTTAAAGTATAATTTTTCAATATAATATAATGTACTAACCCAACTCTGTATTTGTTGCATTATGCAGTTTGACGTGAAAAAAGAGAAAGTTGATGAAGTAACTCCTAACAGGCGTCCAAAGCCTGCCCCAGTTGAGAAGCCAAGGCCACAACCCCAAGAACCAAGTGACCTGTCTGAGGACGTGCTTAGTACTTCTGCATAGTGAAAACTGACGAACAACCTTAGACTTACAAAACAGACAGAAAAGATGATAACCATTCTTTTACATGCTACATTTTGGTAGGAATTTGCGTTCATCCATTGTATCGCTATGATTTTAAGGGATAGTGTGACTGTCAAATGCCTTTTTTTTAATTGAGATCTCAGAAACTTCATGTCATCCTAAAAGAGGGGAGATATGAAAATTTTGGTAGTTGGATAATCATATTTTTTCAAATAAGATTAGTCATTATTATAAATTTCGACATTTATGCTATGCTAAAGAATTGATAAATTAAAAGAATACAAAGTATTGGGGAATCACAGAAAATCAATGACAAAAAACATAACATTGGCAAGCTATACCTATAATGAAAAAAATATATATAAATAAATATGTGAAGGTAAAACATCAAATCTTCCAAATTGTTCTTTATGAATAAGTTAAATTGGTTACTTCAGCACAATGATTTTGTTACGAAAACATGAAAAATTTTGAATTTATAAAAAATATAAATATGTAAACACCGATATCATCTCTTTTAAGACACTAAAAAATTTGATTCAAAAAAATCATAATAGCTATTCAACTAAGGTTTTTGAAAACTCTCTTTCCAAATATGTTATTCTTTATCAATAATTTGTTAAAAAAATTTGTATGATAACTTGAAAACTTACAAATATCATGAACTAATTTTTTTTTTACCAATGTAAAAATTGGAAGAATTTTCTAATCAACATTACTAAAATAAAAGCTTGTCAAAAACCTCAATGATCAATATTATAAAAACAATCTTAATTGATGTCAACATAAATAATTGTGATTAACATCAACTAAAAATAATCTCATTTGATGTTGTTAGAGAAATTCTTTTACAAATATCGAAATATCGATTGAAAAAATTTGAATAAAGTTTGACTGAAAAATAATATCAATCAATATCAACTAATAAAATTAAAATTTAGAAAGTTTCAATTTCCTTATTCAAATACAAAATTAGACTTTATCAAAACCATCTAAAATGTAGCTTTGAAATTATGAAAAACAATACCAAAACAAGTAAAAACTCACGAGATAGATTATATTTTGGCAAAAAAAATTTTCTCTAAATGTAATCCAACCAAAAAAATTTTCTCTAAATGTAATCCAACCAAATTATAAAATGTTGCTGCCCAGGATCGAACTGGGGACCTTTAGTGTGTAAGACTAACGTGATGACCACTACACCACAGCAACTGATACACCTTTCAAGCCACAGCAACCAATATATTATTAAGCCAAACTTTTTGAAATTTATGTAAAAAAAGAAATATAATAATAATAAATAATTTATTGCTACCCAGAATCGAACAAGAAATTTCAAAGTGTATAAAACTAACGTGATAACCACTACACCGCAGTAACCAACCTGTTATGAAATTAAACTATCTACTAATGATCTGACTAAGTTTAACCTTTTCAAAACAGATACATTTATGTAGTTTATCTATTACATTATTTTGGAGGCTAAAGATTATTGAACACTAAAAAAGGTCTTCTGTTGTGTTTCGGGAAAAGTAATGATGTTCAATCATTTAAATTAATTTCGTCAATCAGAATGAAATCCCAGTAACTAAACTCTTTTTAAAACACTTTATTAGTTTAAATTTGTTCAAGTTTATAAATTAACGCAGGTCTTCCCTGTTGTATTGCTAACACTCCCAACTGATTCAATCTTCAAGAGGTAGACATAAATTGTTCTAAAATCTTAATCCTTATTCAATCTAAATCTTAATAAATTATATTTACATTAAAATCCGAATAAATTTAATTAGATGAAATTGGTTTGATTTTTTAATTTATTTTAGTTTAATTTGTATTATTAAATCTATTAATTTATTTCGAATAAAATTGGCATTTAAATATTGGAGCTATTGATTATGATAAATTCAAATTAAGTTTTTTAAATTAATTAAGTTTTTTATTATTAAAAAATCAAGATAATTTTTATGATTAAATTGTTAATCTTAAAATATAAGGTAATCATATTCTTGTATTACTTTTGTTCTCATTGCTTGATTATTTATGCTTCTAACTTTTTTCTCGTTTTTTTGTGCCCGTGTATTTTGAATATAATTAATTTATTATTAATAATTTATGTGATGAACAAAACTCATTTTTAATATAATGATTAATCATATTGTAGTTGAACGTATTGGTCAAAATTAAGGATGCTCCCATCCAACCCAACCCAACCCAACAACACTTTAATTGTACTTAAAAAAGATACCTTAACAAATGAAATTTACTTAAAAATAAAAATAGAAAACTATCCAATTAACAGGATTGGATTTCCCAACAATACAAATTTAGATATGTTGAAACAGAATGAGAGTAAGTCGGATTAGTATAATTATAAAATAGTTTTGAATATTTGGATTTGTGTATTCTCCAAATGGTTTATTACTGAGTTCTACAACCCAAAGAAACCTCAGGTCACTAATCTGATAGGGAACAACATCACTTATAAAATTGCTACAAGGTTGTCATAACGTGACTAGTTCAAAGGCATTGCATGTGTGTGTGTGTAGGAGTGAGAGAGAGAGAGGGAGAAGAGATGTGTGCATAAGAATTGAAGGAGGAAATCCCAAAACAATGTTTTGCACAATTGTCGGCTAATGAACAAATGACTTGCTATTTGGGTCAAAAACTACATTAGATTCTTCTTGTTGTGTTGCACAGAAAATTGTCAAAAGTTGAGACATCACAAAAGAGTGAGGAGTGGATGAATGATGCATGTTCATCTATTCAGCTTTACTGGACTTTCTCTTCATTCTGCTGAAAGGTCCAATTGTTCGATCCATGATGTACATGTAAATCACCTGGCTCCAAGATCTGTAGCATGATAAGCTATCATAAAACTCTGGAGCAATCTCCTTCACCAGATGAAGCTTGTTTCCAGGAATTCTTGGGAAATCATGGTGTTCATTGTGGTAACCCACATGCCAGGTGAGGTAATTCAGAGGTCCATAGTAAGAATATGTTTCCTGATCAGGATTGAACACATAATGCTCTGAAATGAAGTGACCAGCCATTGGATGCATCCCACCACCAAGAAATGTAGAAAGAATCAAATAAGCAAGCGATTTCCAGCCAAAAAAGTAAACCATTGAGATATCAAGTCCAATCTGAATAGAGAAGTTCACGAATTCCCAACAGCCAGGAGGCTTTGGCTTAAGAAAGAGAGGTCTAAGTGCATAAAAGAATAGCTGTAAAAACACCCAAATGGTTTTTGCAACAACATTTTTCACAAGATGAACTTCAGTGAGACTAGGGATATCCATGTCAACGCCATCTACACCTTGGAATCGGTGGTGCTCCAAGTGATACTTCTGGAAAGTAACAGACATGGGCACACCTATTGGGAGGTTCGCAAAAATCCCTAACCAACGGTTCAGGGATGGAGTTGAGAAGGCCAGGTTGTGACTCAGCTCATGGATAGCCAAAAACAGATTGTGGTTCATAAATGACCCAAAAAAGTATGCTACTAAACATATCTTCAGCCACCCAGCATCTTTTAGCAAAATACCTGTAGCAAGCTGAAGCAAAACAACTCCACTAATCTGCAACACCACAAGTTTCAAACATTATATACACACCGTATGAGGTTGGTAAAAACTTATCCACCCACCTAAAACACATTTCAAATCCATATCCCAATCTAATAGCATGCCCACATATTTAAGAAATACCACTTAACAATAGAATGATACAGTACACAACCACTTCTTGTAATAATTTGTCAATGCATTAACAGTTAACGAAGTTACATTGCAATCAAATCAAAAGTTGTCGTACGTGATAAGTGTGTAGAATTTTACATTGACGGTATTCAAAATCACACCTACCAATATTTCAGATTAGTAGACAATATAAATTTGAACAGCACAGATATCAAATTCACCTTTTTTTTTTTTGAAAACATGAATGAATTGTGCAAACTCAAAAGATCCGAGTCTCATATACATATATCTACCACATCAATGTAGGATTATCTCCAGCAGAGGCTCAATCTCAGATACACACAATGTGAAACCAATCGAAATAAGTTAGGAATCCCCCAGCCACACAGGCAATGCCAAGAGACAAAAAGATAGGAGAAACATTAAATTGGGAAAAATGAAAGAAAATAGATAAGAAGAAAGCAAACAACAGATAATGCGATCATTGAATAATAAGAATGACGAGAACCCAAAAGCCAAAAACAGATACAACAACAGCATTGAAGAAATGGGAAGGAACCCAGAAAAGAAAAGAGCGAGATTTGAATGAAAAACGGTAAAAGGGGAAACCTTAAAGAAAGCGCAGTGGTCGGGGCCAAAGAGTTGCTTGATTTGAGGGTATTTGGAGAGGATCTGACGACGTCGTGAGGCATGGGGTTCGTCGGTGTAGGACCAGAAGAAGCCCCCGGCTACGACACCTTCTTGATCATCTCCTTTACCCATTTTTTTTCACCCTCTTTCTCTCTCTCTGATATCTCTCTTTCTCTCTGACTGTAGATGGAGGAACAATGCATATATTTATACGAGGAATGGGAAGGAAACTGGAGAATGGCTAAGAATAGAGGGAACAGACATAACCATTTGTTTTCCCCGACACTACAGGCTGGAAAATTAGAGGACTGCGCCGGATTGGATGTAATGTAACGAAATAAACAAAACTATTTTTGTAATTAACCTTTTCTAAATCTCGTGGGTTGTTATTCCTCAGTGTTCTTCACCCCCTCTCTTATCACGTGCTTTTCCACCACCATATCAAATTTCAAAATTCATGACGCATATATAACTCAAAATACCTTACCCTTCTTCAACGGCTACAACACAACTATCATGGATATCAATACTCATCAGTTTAATAAATCTTAATTATTAATAATTTAATAATATATTAAATAATAAATCTTAATTATTAATAATAATAAATCTAGTATCTTTCGTAAACGAGACACTCATAAAGTTTTTATTTTAATAATATATTAAATAAATTAAATTATTAATAGTTAGCGTACACACAAACACTATTATGTCTATATATACGTATTTTTAAAATATGAATCATAGTATCTTTGTAACTGATAATAGTATAATGTTATTAAGTTAATATATAAAATAAATTTATATTTATTAAAAATGAAGTGAAATGTTAAAAATAAAGTGAAATAAATAGAATAATTAATTGATGATGAATAAAAAGAAAAAAAATAAACAATTTTATAAAAAATAGGTAAAAATAATTATTAATTTTTAAAAAATTAATAAATAATTATATTGTAAAGAGTAAAATTGGTATTGTAAAATGTGAATAAAAAATTTTTTATATATTTTTATAGATATACGAATTAAAATAGAGAAACATGAAAAAATATAAAAGTTAAGAATTGGGATGCTCAAAGTAAAAATGAAATAAAATAATTTCTTTGTGCTTATTTGATCGGATCAAAGCTAAAATCAAAAGAACAAGAAAATATATGAAAGTGATCATTTTACTCTCCACTGTATGATTATTCTTGCTAATTTTCATTGGTTTGGAAGCATCTAATGTGTTACTTTCCTTCAGTTAACGAATATGCTTTAGAATATTTCGCCTTCTTAACATTCTTAATATGTACAATAACTTATCCAAAATGAGTGGTTTTACATCCAGAAGTTGTGGTTCCAGTTTGCTTCAATAACAACCGAACACTTGTCCAACAGATGCACAATATTTTTAACTTTTAGTTACAATACCAAATAAACAACTTGCTGCGGGGCAGCTGTTATGAATCAGAACAGCAGTTGGGTTGAAATTTCTTGGAAATTTCTTGCGTTTGAACACACTCTTTTTTAACAAACTCTTTATTATCTATTAGCTTAAATTTTATGAAAATTACAAAACATTTTGTGGATCTGACATGGCTTTCACTCATGAATTTATAGTTTCTAACAAAATGCAATTAATGGTTGAATGAATGCATTAAAGGATGTGTTGGTACACTTCTAGTGAAGAGAATTGAAACACATTATAGATACTCATTTTGCTCCATTCAAAGCTACATAGGCATTTTAGGTGGGATCCATGAAAAATGTACTCTTCTGAGACACAGAATATGGAAACAGACCTCTTCTGAACAAGCAATTCAATCTGTACAGGATATACAAAGACAAATGAGCAACATACTCACCTTCACTTCACCACCAACCCACAGTAAACTCAGGGTTGGAAACTTTTTCGCAAAGACGTGGGAAGCAACACTGCGACTCTATAAACTAAATTTACCGAATGACATTCGGAGTTTATGTTACTAAATTGAAAGGAACTGCCCCTCCAACACCAGACTGTGAGTAAAATCACTCATCTTAGATGAGAGTCATAAGTGTCAAAAAGAGAGTCTGGAATGATCAAAGGCAACTTATCTATGTACATGAAAAGCCTTCTCAGATTCTCTCTTGTCACTGTTGCCATGTCTACAACATCCCTACCATCAGTGAACACCCAGAGATCGCCTGAGTTTACTCTCTTCAGACTGTCGCGGCAAAAGGGGCATGACTGTGATCTTGTTCTCCTGCAAAACATTGCAAATTACAATGATGTAATTTGGAACTGAACAACCGAACACTCAAGCAAAGCACGCACTGGCAGGTACAATGATGTAAAATAAAATTTCATGTAGTTAGACATGGGGCAGGAGAACAAGTATGGAGATTTGGTTAGAGAATTAATGAGAGAAAGTCATGTCACACCATAAAAATTGAAAGAGGCTTGGAAGAACCATACATGATCTAAACATTGCAAGCAGTTTCAGTGCATTGTTACATTGAAGTTGTTTTTTATGTTCTTTGAAAGAATAATTGATATTGAATTGCTTAGCCTATGTAGCCAGTTAACGGCAGAATGGCAGATCAAACTATCACTTTAGACCTTCTTATAATTATTCAATCTAACCGCCAAGGGGCAATAGTTGGCTTCACAGTCCATCCATACAGTGCAGTTCTCATGCAATTCAATTTAATTAAACCATTAAAATCCCAATTAAAGCGATAACCAATAAATAAACTTCAAGGCCAATGCTTGTGCTTGACTAGATCACAGAATCCATAGTGTTTAGCTTATCCAATATTATTTTGTGCCTAATCACAGAAGTAATAATTAAATTATAAATTGTTTGTTTCTACTCTCTCCAACCAAGATCTCTAATGAATTTAATCAGTTTGGATATCCTGTAATAGTTCCACATGAAACTAGCAATGCAATTTTCCTTTTTCTATCATGCAATATCATAATAATACAGTATAAAAAGCTATTTCATTTCTCCAAGTTAAGAGTTTTTATATTGGGGGCTAGGAGAGAGGGATGGGAGAGTTAATTATTTAGACAGGTACAATAGTAGTTAATTAGTTAGTTAAAGTGGGTCAGTAAGACAAGCAAATAAACGGGTGTGTAGAAGAGAACTAAGTTGTGAAAGGAGAAGTCCTTGGAGAAGGAGAACCCTTTCTCCCATTTTCAGTTCAATTTCATTAAACCAATAAAACCGGTCTTCGGGTTTGCAAAACTTGATGCTTGCTTCTTTCTTGCACCGAAAACTTTTAGGTTGACAAGTACTTTGAGGGCTACATACAAGTTTACTATATTAGTATTAATATCAGTCAGTTATGAATACGATACAAATACATCACTTCTGAAATTTCAATACATCATAAACTAAGAATCTGGCAATATAGAATATAACCAGCTTTCACAGCTACATATTATTGAAATAACAGCTGCAATCAACTTCTCTTTGATTCATTCCCATGTTTTCTACTTTTTAATTGAATACTTATATTAAGAGCAATAACAGAATAATGAGAATTGAAAACCCATACCTATATACAGACACACACAAATGCATATAGTGCCTGTTATGGCATCACATCTGCAGAGACTGAATTCAAAAACCAGGTCACTTGTGGTGAGACTAATTCTAGATATTTATTGTGTATCCAGAAGTAGGGATAATAAAAGAGAGGCTAGAAATTTATTGTAAAAACAGTAGCTTTGCTCAGTAGACAATGAGAATATTGCAATCTTTTTGTATTCTGTGTATTTTTATCATTACAACAAAATGGGGGAGCCTAATGAGATGAAAACCTCAAGTAAGGTGCGGACAGAGGTTCTTTGAACCGAATGACAACCATTACAGATGTCAGCGCAATATGAAGGAAATTATGTCGAAGCTCTGTTATTCTATTACACTACTTGTATAGGCTGCCATGGCAGAAACCATCTTACTTAACATCGTCAAACAATTAAGGTCAAAGCAAACTGTGCAAATCCAAAATCTACAAAAAGACCAAGCAGGTTCAACAAATTACAGTTTACAGAAGTGTCACTTTATGCAATACAGTTCTAATTAGTATCCATGAAACTAAAAGAACCGAACAAAAAGCTTCCATAAAACATTTTCCCAGAGAAGTAGAAGAAAAGCCTCACAATTTTATACTTCTTAACATGAACAATTCATGACTATAAACAAGGAAATGTGAGAAAGTACCATTCGTGGTAACATTTCAGGCACATGACATGGTTGCAGTCGGGTAACACAATCTTACTGTTCATCTCCATGCATATTCCACATTCTTCTTCCCTTTCAATGTCTATATCCGAAGGCTGTCTGTGCTCCTCTTCGTCTCTTTTCCGATACCTCTCCAAGCATACAGCCTTCTGTTTTTTATCCTCTGTATCAGTTACACCTTTTTGGAGTTGCAACAATGAGGGATATATGACCGCTGATCAATGCAGAAATTCAGTACATCAGCAATTCATATAGACTAAAATGCAAATGAACTTGCTAGTTATTACATAGAAAAAGTGTAAATATACCATAGAATTCTCTAATACTTGCTTTCCTTTCATGGGTAGACATGGTAGTTGTCCCATCTACATAAACCTGAAATGAGAGGAAAATTTGTCAGTTGTCACCTTGACCAAATTTCTCAGTTTAATATGAACATCCAAAACCCAAAACACCTTAGACCATACCTTGTATATTAGGATTCTTAACAATCCTAGGGCCCCTGCAAGATTGCAATCTGTCCATTGTACCAAAAAGAGAAATAGGTGTGCTGCCATACTGTATGACATTCTCATCTGAAGGCATGCACCGTCATATTCCCTTGGAAAATCTGATGCGCTGCACACCCAATTGCATATAAAGTCATAAATATAAGCAAGAAGAATGTCTAGCGACACGGAAAAAAAATGCAACCTTCCATTGGACACCATTCAGAACTCAAGTATGTTTTCTGTAGCCTCTCTAGACAAGTTTCTCTAAAGGCTCTTCATAAACACAAAAAACTTCAAAATACTGAATCAAAAAAGAAAAAGAAACACACACAAGCAACTAGGCAGCATGGCACTGTCGCTGAAAAAGATATGCATTGCATATCAGATGTCAGGAACTATTTGATAGTCAACCAAATGACTCAAGAGACCATCCAACCCCTGCCAAAGGGTCAAAATGCCACACATGACAGGAGAAAACTACTGTCACTATAGACACAAACAAGACAAATAAATGAAACTATGAAAGCAATAACAATTCTCTCCTCGTAACCACACAAATCCAGCATAACAAAAGCCCAAATTGTCAAAGTTTTGGACACAACATACAGGACGAAACAGTAAAATACAGTCATTTACAAAATTAAAAACCAGAAGTTGGTCGTAAATATAATATGTCACTAACAAGCGAGCAAAACATGAGGTGGAAGCCAAATGAAGAACACCACCAAAGGTTTCTCTGTTTGTTAGGTCCGGGTTCCTGAAGAACTAAATTTTCCACAAGTGGAGATAACGGAAATTGAAAATTACTTGAACGATGTATTTGCAGCAAAATTAAACGCGCCATATTTGTATCAAGGAAAATTGACGGTTGACTGAGAAGGAAGGCAAAAATCAGAGGCTAAACCCCAGAGAATCATTCCCTAGACCAGAATAAACTTCACTCGTGATCATGATCCAATTATGAAAAAAAAAACACTATTTTTCAGAAAAGATAAATGCAAACTTGATCCCAATAACGTATTTTTCTCAAAGGGGTGCGAAAAATTTAAATGAAAGAATGGATGAAAGAAAGAAAAAAAAGAGAGAAACTGACAGGGTATTGGCATGGTGAATATCAGCTTCAAGCAGTTTCAAAGAGTCCTTGAAAGACCTTCCCATGGAAGCTATGTACATAACTCTCTCTCACACACACGCACACTCTCCCAATTCCAAACAAGATTCTAAACCCAACTCCTAAACTAAAACCCACTACAAATTTTCATGCTTTCTCTCTCTCAACTCCACTATAGCCACGTTCACAGTGTAACACACACTCTTCTTCAAAGCCATCACCAAAAGCTTTCGGTAGGACACGTGGCACAACTACCTCAAATATTATTCTTAGTTGCCTATTATTATGGTTAATTTATTATTAAATAATTACTAATTAAATAATTCTTATCCACTTTACCTTATTTGTTGGCTTTGATAGCTTTCCCTCTACGCACCAGTGATGGCTACGCGTCCCGTCTCTTCCTCTTTCCCCCATTTATACCTGTTATTTACATTTTTGCCACCACAATCTTTTTCTTTCCCATTTTTATTTTTTTCTTCTCTTTTCATGTTAATAATTTGTGTTATTTTATAGCACATTAAGTTAAAAATTAAAAGGAGAAAATAAGAGTTTAATAATACTTCTCAACTTTCTTGAGGGCATTTTTGTAAGTCTGTCTGTTTGAAAAGGTCGTAAGTGGCGTCTGTCTTTAATTATCATTTATCTGCTTGTTTTCATTTTGTAGGATTGGAAGAATCCATTTGTTCCTTCTTCTTTTTCTATGTTCTTTTTTTTTCTGATTTGTAAATACTTTTTAAATAGTTTATGAATTTTTATAAATAATTTTTTAAAGGTTACTTTTATGTTACCAGTATATATATATATATATATATATATATATATTACTTCTACAACTTCTAATTAATAATATTTTTTTATCGCCGTTCAACCCCCTTTCTCTTTTTTATTTTTATCTCTCGTTATTAAAAAATAATAAATTGCATTAATTCATTTATTGTATATAAATAATTTATTGTGTATTTAATAATTTTGACTAATTTCCTATAGTACCATGTGAAATATGCTGTAAGTAATGTTTAGCGAGTATTTTTAAGCTATAATATTATGATTAATTAGCCGGATACGATAGTTAATTAACTACATGTTAAACAAAGAATATTACAGTAGCAAATATTTTTAAGGTGCGGTTCACCGTAGGATTATTACTGTAAACTGTAAACCGTTGGATATATTATTGATAAAATGAGTGGTCGATATCAATTGCTTGATATTGCTTGAACCCTAAGTTGATACTTTTAATGATGATCAACCTATTTATCAAATTCTTGTAAATCCAAATATATTTGGTATTTAAAAATGTTTATATGTGATTTTTTTTTATGATAAGACCATGCTATTTTATATATGGTAGTCATTTTGTGATTCCTCTTCTTCAGAAAGAGGACACAAATATAATTAATTGTCAATAATTAATACATAATATAACTACAAACTTTATTAGCTACTTATATCCATTTATTGACTATCACGTGCTAGTTAACGATGAAAGGGCCCAAAATTTGTATCCATCAATGCATGTCTCTCATAGATTACTTTTGGAGAAATGAGATATTTTATTTTAAATATTTGTTTATCTTGAAAATTTTGAAAAATACAAGTAAGAAATATTATTTAAATTAACTTTTTTAAATAAATTTGACCCAATTTAAATTAATCATAAATAAGTTTATTTATATAAATCAAGTATTTTAATTTTACTATATATTACTTTTTCAGCGAGTAATTAAGATTCATGATATAAAAATTCTAAAATTCTTCCATTTCTTAATTAGTTGCAGTTACAGATCTTAAGTTAACAGTTAAAATTATAAACAAGAAAATTACCAGTTTAAAATATCATGATATTTTTTACTAAAAAATCCACACAGCCAAGTTTCCATTTCTCGGATTTGTATTTTTAGGGCAATTTTTTTTTTAAAAAAAAACATCTATAGAACTCTTGTATCAATAATTAAAAAAAAATGTTTTGATGGAAAAAAAATTATAGAAATATAGGAAAAAAATGGAATTATTTGTATTGAAGAAAGTGAAAAATAAAGAGAAAATGAAAAGAAAATTCGTGAAAGTTTGATTAATATAATAGTTTTTAAAAACAATTACGGAATGGCATATGTATAAAATGAATAAATTATATTTTATTACTGTGAATTAATTTTAATTAATCATTAAAGTACAATTTTATCATTAATATTAATAATGTTATTTGTTTACCTTTAGTACTCAAAATCTGAAACAAAATAAAAGAGAGAATAGGAAATTAAAACATCCTGCACAAATATTAAATAACATGTAAATGCTTCAATATAGGTTTGAGAGTAACTTTTTTAATATGGGGTGAGGCAAAAGGGTAGTTAACCATGAAAAGGTACCCATATTAATTAAGAAATTATTATAATTTATGAGTGCACAGCATTGAGTAGAAAAAATCCATTAATTTCATTTAATCATTCATTTTATTTACTTTTTACTTTCTATAATGAGAAACATATACAAATTGATTACTGAACTAAATTATTTATGTATTAAATATGAAAGACTGAATTTGGGGAAAAAAATAAAAAGACGAATTGTAGATAATAATTAAAGAAATCAAGAGAAAAAGAACATTTAAGATGAAAACCATTATGAAAGAGATATATTTTTCAAAGTTATGATTAGAAGCACATAATATCTAAGAGTGTGATTGTGTTGATTGAGATGGAGTGTTTTTGAAGGTTCACATCTTATTAAATAATTTGAATCATAGACTATAGGATTAGAATGCAATCAAATCCACCTTTTTCGTGCTAAAAGTAAATTTTTAGGAATCTCATCAATCCACACCATGCTACAAAGACTAGCTCCATTCAATTCAAAAATAGTTGGGTGGGATGAGAGAAGAAAAAAAGTATGAAAATAGCTAAGGGAAGAAGTGAAACTTCATCACCAATGTTAGTCACTTTCGATATGGGTAGACAACAAAAACCACCTTTTGGTTTTTTTAAGTTTTTGTGAATTTTAGAATTAGTCTGTTTTTGAAATTTTATATCAATTTAATTCTTTATTTTTAGAAATGCGTTGATTTAATCATTCTCATCAAATTTTGTTAAGTTTATTTGATATTTTAAACACATTTTTATGATAATATTTAAGTTAACATTGAAGCTAAAATGTGTCAAACGGTGTAAACAATTCAAATACTATTATGAAATGCGTTTGAAACGTCAGATAAACTTACAAGAATTCGGTTAAAATGACTACATTAACGCATTTTTAAATATAAATGACTAAATATGTCAAAAGTTTTGAAGATGAACTAATTCTAAATTTCACTCAAACCTGAGGAAAAAAAAACACATTTAACCTTTTATTTTTTGAACCTGCTCTTTATATTCATTTTGGTATTTTGATATTAATATTGTATTGAGAACATTGAGATTGAAAAATAGCAATCTCCTATGTTGATCTTGTTATTGCTGGTGATGTGTACTTGAGTTGAGCTCATGGATTTGCTACTATTTGTTCGTTATCTTATCAGATTACATAAGTAAGAGAAGCCCAGCTCACTGTTTTGTTTATGAGGCCCATTAATTGACTTAACTTTTGTAATTCGAATTTGGGTCTGCAATTGCCATATTGGAGTTTTGGCAGATGTTTCCTGCATCCTCATTTTTTTCCCTGCACCCCCTATAAGCTTGGTGAGAAGACATTTTTGCCCTAACTGAGAAAATAAACAAAAAATCTACTTGCACTACGTTTTTAGTTTTAGAATCACTAAAACTATAGCCCCACACTTTTTCTTTTATGTGAAAAAAAAAAATAGTTGATAATTACACATTTTCTTTCTATGCGGATATTTTTCTTATTGGATTTTATCCTCTCCACAGCCAAGTCTTATTGAAATAACAAGATTTCCACTAGGTGGCATTGAAAATGACAAAGCATTTTTCTGAAATAACAAGTTTGAAAAAAATAAATTATTGGAATAATTGTGGATCATAAACTGTCTCTTTCTGTGAAATTTGTCCCTGCGACCTAAAGATGTGTTCAATTCAATGCCCTTGTCCAAACATACAGCACAAAAATCTATCACGTCACTGTTTTGTTCATGAAATTAAACTATTCAAATATTGAGTAGTGTATAGTTTTTTCATATTTTTGTGGTAACAAATCTAAGTCAGAAAAATCCATTCTACTTTTATGAAACAAAAATATACAATAATGCAGCTTTTTTAAAGGGTACCTTTCTTCCTCAGCTTTTCCTCTATTCTTTCAATTCCACATTTTAAAGGGACTTGTATCATCTACAACGTGCCTTTTCCTGATTCAAACATCAATCAATTTTATTATTTTAAAAAATTAAGATCTGACCAAAATATAATTAAAAATAATTATAATATAATCATGCAATAAACAAAAAATTAAATGAACTTAATTATTTTTAATTGGAATAAAGTTACATACCCTTACTTACTTAAATCTAAGAATGACATCATGGCCAACACTTGTTCATTCACATTTGGCACAACCAGCTTAGCATATATTTATTTTACGAATAACATTTCTATCTTTTAATTTTGCTTAGATGAGCTATGCATATACGTTTAAACACTATAAAATTGTATACTAAAATTGTTTAAGCCAACAATTTACTTAATTTTATAAATTTTGTAATTGATTTAGTACTGTGAATATTAATTTTGTAATATAATTTGTTACTATTACAATGCTGTGTAGAAAAATATAGATGAGAAATAAAAGATAAGTTTAAAATTTTACAATATTATTTGTTGTTATTATTATTGATTGGTAGATATTTTCTATTATATTATTTTTATTTAAAAAAATGATAATACTTTCATATTATTTTTAAAAAATTAGTCACTAATAAATTAATAATATTTTATTATTGAATATCTATATTTTTATCTCTAAAATTAATCATTAATAAGAATTTATTCTGATAACCCGTCCTCCGAATCCATCCATAGTCATATATATATATATATATATATATATATATATATATATATATATATATATATATATATATGTTTCCATCTGAATTTTTTTTTAAATAATTTATTTCAAGATTTTCATGTTTAGATTTAAGGATTTATCTGAATTTAAGATTGTTTTTTAGTAAGTTTTCGTTGTAAAACCCACTCCAACTAAGGCAGTACTAACTTCTTGTTGTCATAATAAGCATTATAGTATCAGTAATAGTCATTCATATATTATCATAACAAAACTAAAATAGTACAGAGAAATTAAATTTAGTATTTTTTAAAAACCTGAAATGAAAATCAATTCGTATATATCTAGGAATTTTCATAATTAAAAAAAAAAATCCATTTCAATAATTTAAAAACAAAAGTAAAAAGAGAGAGAAGTAGGTAATCAATGGCAAAATTGATTGAGATGTAATTAGTTAATAATTTATACAAATAGCATTCTCCCCCTCTCTCTCACGATAGATTAAATCTGGGATCTCTCTCTATTTTCTCCCTTTCTCCCTCTCATAGCTATATAAATTGTTGTACAAATATTATACAAGTAACATCTCTCTTGTGTTAATCTGTCTCTGGATAAACACAGATCCCTGCTACCTACTTTATGTTTCATTCTTGCTTTATATTTATAACAACAAATTAGCTGAAGTAATATAGCAGTGATTATTTGCATCATCATCATCTATAAATGTAGTAACTGTTAGCACATGGATTTAAGGTGCTCTCTGAAAACCTTCAACATTGCTTGGAAAGTAACAATGCCCGTCAAGGTTCCATCTTCTTCCACAACCCACACGTAACTCACACGATGAGCCAGAGCCTGAATCATCACCGCTACCAGAGAGCTCCACCGGTAGCACACCATCGCCTCAGACCTTCTCCCCACCCTCCCAGAGTACCCTCCAACCTTCCAATTCTTCCCGGAGCAAGAATCTTCGTCGGAGGAACAACTAGAAGAAAAAGAAGACCACGAACAAAGACCCGTTTCGTCAAGGAGCAGCTCCGAGAGGTTCCTCTCCTCCACCCTCTCCTTCACCAACTGCACCAAGTCCTCCGGCGGGCCGCCGCAGTCGATGTAGGAAGTGAAGTCGCCGGCGGAGAGCGTTGCGATGGCGGGCACGACGGCCTCGTCGCAGGAGTTGAGCACAAACGGCGAGATTTCGCCGACGAATTTGCCGTTGGGGTCGACAATGGCGACGGAGTTTTGGTATATGAGGGACAGGGACAAGAGGTCCAAAACAGAGGATGCAGGGTCGTCGTAGCACACTGCAAAGAGGTTTTGCGTGTCGATGACGCCTAAGGTGTTGATGGGTTTGGCCGGCGTTGGGGAAAACACACCGATTGCGTTGAGGAGGTATCGGAAGATGTCCTCTTGGGTGAGCCAACAGTAGGTTTTTTTGTCGTCGTGGCGCAAGATGTTGGAGTCGAAACCTTCGAACTGGTTCTGTATTGGTATGACCAGGTTATGGACCCCTTCGTGCATAACATCTATAGCCTCCGCCAAACTGCAAACAGACCAAACACATCACACATTATAGTGTTGTAGGGGACATGTGTCATCCGAAACGTGGAATGAAAAGTGAAAGATGAAAAGGGGAAATGACGTTAATTAATTAAATGGTAGTACTGAAGATAAGAAGAAAATTGTGGATGGTTAGGTTTCGTTGAATTATGACAGGTCAAGAAAAGTAAAAGTCGAAGAAGTAAACATAAAGGCGTTGGAGGAGAAGGAAAGAGAGAGGAAGCATACCTGGCAGTGGGTGGGAGGTGGCGGACGAGGAGAGGGGAGGTTTGGTGGAGGAGGGCGGAGATGGGGGAATGGAGGGCGGCGGAAGGGGCGGAGAGGTTTTTGGGTTTGGAGAGGAAGCAGATGATGTCGACCATGCAAAGCTTACCGATGCAGGTGCAGTTGGTGCATTTGGAAATGGTGGTTTGGTTCTGTTGTTGTGGTTTCCGAATGAAGGAGTGGTGGCAGTTCCAGACGGAAACGTAGGTGTCGTCGATCCTTTTGAGGGCGGCGAGGGCGTCGGCTACGGTGTCTTCGACGGAGAGGGACCTGAGCGGCGGTTTCCCAAGACAGAGCTCGGATAACTCATGCCTCGACAATCTATCTGCCATACACAATTAACTCAGCCGAGGAAGAGAAAGGGAAAGAGAGAGAGAGGGGGAGAAACTCTCAAGATTCAGAATTTGAGAGAGAGACTTGGTTTCGTCTTCTGGCCCAGAACCAGGGGAGACTCTCATATTTATAGGGAGATTGTTACCGGAATAGCCGGTAGCGCATGCATCTAAACTGCGTCTATGTAGGGTTGGAGGTGTGGCCACTAGAACGCCATTATTTTGACCTCCACCAATTCTAATGTCACATGAACCATTTATATTTATATATTTTTTTCTTAATTTTCCTTTAAGTCACATGTAAATGGATTTTCAAAATTAAAAAGAAAAAGAGTGAAAAAATCGTGTGATGGAATACAGAAGAAAGAAGATAAAATTCAATCTAAATACTTCTACGAAAAGTATTAAGAAATATGCGGAAATCATGTTGCTATTGTAAGATTAAATCATATAAAAATTTGTCCAGAAACATTTTTGCTTAATGTAAAAATATAAATTGTAATTGGTAGAGGAAAGTAGTATATTTTCGATCTTAAAATGAAACGAAAATATGAATACTTAATTATAAAATAATATTTTAACTATTAAATTTTTTGACAACTTTTTTTTATAATATAAAATATCATCTTTTAAGTAGTTTTTTAATATTAAAAATAAGAAAAAAAAATCATCATTTTTCTAGTTAATTAGGAAGAGAATGACGGAACGAAGTGCGTCGTTTTTTGTCATTGCCCTCACTTTCTGGTTTTGACGTCGCTTGTTACAACTGCCACCACCCTCCTATTTATCTCCATTATTTTTTCTTTATGATTTTAGGTTTCTATAAGTCTATTATTATTATTATTATTATTAATACTAATAAACTCCATGCATGGCGTGTCGGTATGCATCAACACGTCAGATCTTTGACTTCAATTTTTAAAAAAATATACCGAAAAATTCTTTTCAATATTTTCTCCTCCAACATTTCTACAAGTATTTCGTGTAACTGTTCTCATAATTTTTTTTTAGCTTGAAGATAGATTTATTTTTTTATTTTCTGTAAAACATTTTGTGGATAATATTTTTAAAATAAGTTGAGGGCAAAATTTATAACAATAAAATATAAGCTAAAAAAATCATTTTTATTAAATAAATTAGAGCAGTCATCTTAAATGATAGTATTTGTTTTGATAGAAAATTATAGTATTTTTCTATAACCGTTATTGAATGAGAATTTTAATTCCATGACAACCCTTTAATTTTTTTTTCTTCGACAAGATTTTTTTTTATTTCTAAATTTATTTTTAATAATTTCAAAATAAGTTATCAATATTTAAAGACAATCTTATATTATTATAGTATAAATTATGCATTACGAATGCAAAATATAATTTTATTTTAATAAAAATATTTATTATAAATTTTGATTATACTAAAATTGTGTATCTAAAATTAATTTTAGTTATATAAAATAAATAATTATCTCTCATAGTAAAATTTGCTAGATCGATCCTTTATTATTTGATCAGAAGTATATAACTCATGAGGACTAAATTATAAGTTTAATGGAGTAATCTTCAGCATTATATAATTAATGCCACCCATAAGGGCTAACACAACAATAAAATTAAAACTACATCTGAAAAGCTACAGATTGATTAATAATGGTGCTCTGAAGGTCCTTAGATGTAAATCGCCATCCTATAGAAGTTAACGACTTTTGAAGGAAACCTATGTCAAAAGTTTTACGAAGACAACATCTAAAACTATTCTGAAAAAAAGGAGTTGTTTGAAAAGTGTGATTTCCTTTAGTAAGTTAAAAAAACTTATTAAAACTAAGCGAGAACACAACAAAGGATCACTTTGTATAAACCACACAATGTAAATTTAACCAATGGTAAAAGTTATTAAAAATTAACGTTTCTCCAAATAGTAAGACGTATATGATTGGTTTTCTTAGGAAGATGTTCATGTTCCTTTAATGGTTAAGTGGGTCTTGAAGTTATATGTTAAACCATGAAACTTAAGAAATAAAAATATCTATTATTTAGGATGGTTTGGTTGGTCTGTGTGTGGCTATGATAATTTTGGAGATTGACGAGGAAAGTGACTTCACGTGTTCTTACAGAGGGCACACAATTTGGGACCAGGGAATCTTGACAACATGACTTCGGACAAACAATTTATTTAGTATTTGTATGGCTCCGCTATGCCCGTGTCTCCTTTTCCTGCCCATTCATTCTCCTATTATTTATCGGCACCACGCGGATTCAGAGTTTCAATCCTAAAAATTCCAAACTGCAGGGAAAAGATAAACTTAAAAGCTTAAATACCTTTTTCGTTTCATTTTTATGATATTTGTTGTAGATGATTTTTATTTTGTTATAATGTTTAAAATGATTTTCATTTTTATCTAATGTTTAAAATAGTCTTTATTTTCGCAATTCATGTTTTATTTTGTTTTTTTCTATGATACTGTTTAAATCAGTAACGGAGTATTTTACATGTGACATTATTTGTATTATGTGTATTATGTTGCATTAGAGTGTGTTAGATATACTGTACAGGTGATCCGTTACTGATTTAAACGGTACCACAGAAAATGACCAAATAAAATATGAATTGCGGAAATGAGGACCATTTTAAACATTCCCTTAAAATGAATATCATTTTAAACATTCTGTCAAAATGAGGACCATTCTTAAACATCCACAACAAACACTACGAAAATGAGGACGAAAAAAGTATTTAATCCTAATCTTAATATCTTCTTTACCATTCTTAACTTGAAAATTTTCAAACCTGGACCGTTTGGGATGGTCCAATATCAGCTTCTGGACTATGATATTGGTCAATTCTGATATAGTTCGAGAGAGATTAGGGGATGTATCTTATAATCAATTTTAATGAAGTTTCTTGATCACCACTTCAAAAAATTGTATTCATAAATAATCAATTTTAATGAAGTTTCTTAATGCTGATACCATAATATAATTGACGCGTTCATATTATTATATAAAAACATGTTGAGATGTATTATAGTGCATAACAGGTTATTTATTTTTATTCTTTAAGATATCATGTATTGATATTTTCTATATATTATTTTAATTCTTTGAAAAAATCAATTCAATGATTAATGTTTTTCAATAAATATTAAAGTGTAGGATCATTATGGAAATTAACGAAAATTACTCAATATCTAAAAAATGAGAACTACCATAAATATTATATATTCAAAAATATTAAATATTACTTAATTACATACTAAAAGATTTTGAATCTTACATAGCATGAAGTGATTACCAAAAGGTTGTGGAAAGTTTTAAAATGAGATTTTAAGAATAAAGATCTTGTCATCTTCACAAACAAAACCAAAGAAAAAATTGTCATATTAAATCAATCTTTCGGTAGAATTTTCAGCTTTAAAATACATTTAAAATGTATTTGATAGTTAACCACAAAAAGTTTAATTAACATAAATAAAATTATTTCATTTGATTCAAAATGCTAGATTAAAAAATATTAATTTGGTATGTACAGTTAGATTTACGTTTACTTATATTTTTGTAAATAACTTTAAATCTATTTGAATCTTTCAAACTGATTTATCTCTATTTAATGTGAGATTTTTAACATTATGTCAAGTTGAGTTAAATCAAACATATTTAAAATAAGTTTAGTCAAACTAACATCATGACGAGATAAGTCTAATTTCATGTTAGATAGTACATGGATCCATTAACACGGTCCAATAAGGCTTAGTGAGTGCTTAATCGTAAAGATATTCCCAAGATATTCCGGTGAAACTTGATATTCTTGTATTAATATAAATAGGTTTGTTGGCACACTACTATTATTAGGGTTATATATGTTTTTGGTTTTTTAGTAAAAATTGATTAGTCCAAATTAAAAATCTTGAACCAATTTAGTCCCTTAATTCTGTAAATGCGTTAATTTAGTCATTCAAACCAAATTTTATTAAGTTTATTTGACGTTTCAAACACATTTTATTATAATATTTTATTTTGTTTACATGGTTTAACACATATCCGCTTCAATGTTAGTTGAGAAACGCGTTTGAAACGACACATAAACTTAAAAAAAATGGTTTAAATGACTAAATCCACACATTTCTAAAGATAATGGACTAAATTGGTTCAAGGTTTATAAGAGGGACTAATTCCAATTTTTTCTACAAGGACCAAAAACATATTTAACCCTTATTATTATTAATTAATTAAGGTAATACACATATAATATTTTCACAGGATTACACATTATCATATACTCATTTTCTCATAAAAAATCCTAACTATTTTATTGACTTGAACATCTTTTGTAAGTAGATCTTTTCCTGTGTTCCAACCATCCATAATATTTTATCAAGATCTATCAAAGTCATCAATATCTTGTCATTTCTGTCAAAATTTGTCTCAATTTTTGGTTAGAACAATTAGGATCCAAGCGAAGAAAGACTCAATCAAATTGAAACTTAGTCATATATAATTAGACTGGTTTGTGATAGAGAAAATGATAATGACTGACATTAGACATAATCCAAATTGAGATGCATTATTATATACTTTAATATTTGATATTTAGTTTCTTCAATTAAACAAAAGTTAGAATTATTATTCTTACTTTAATCCAAAAATCCAAATTAAATGATTAAGTTTAATCACGTTAGGTCAAGTACAGTGGAATCAAAATTTGTTAAACTATACTTGTTCAAGTTCAATCAAAATCAATTTAATTGAAATCAAAAGTTTAATTTAATTCTAAAATATTAGCATACTAAATTTAATATAATTTAAATCATACTGAAAATAATTAATTTTTATTTTATTTGATTAAAATAGATCTAAATTTTGTATTCAAATATTAAAAAAAAGTCTACGTTATGATAAGATTTGAAATGACATTTTGTGTTATAGCCACATCTTTTGGTTGTATCTATAAATGGACATGACATCACAACTTTATAAAATTAATTTGAACCATTTTTTAAAATTTATATGACTAAAACAAGATTTTTTAATATTTTTTAAAGATAAGCGACCAAAAGAAACATAAAAAAAAAATAGTTAAAGAACCAGAAAATATAATTTAACATATTATGTAATTGTAATTTTAAGTTTTAATTATTTCTATTTGTGAATTTTTTAACTATATGATCTTTGTACAAGGATAACATGCTTTATTAAAGTTTAACTAGGCTGATTTCCTTACGGAATTAAAGAAAATAAGGGTTTCACATGTATTAATATTTTCTGTATATTATTTTAATTCTTTGAAAAAATCAATTCTATGATTAATGTTTTTCAATAAATATTAAAGTGTAGGATCATTATGGAAATTAACGAAAATTACTCAATATCTAAAAAATGAGAACTACCATAAATATTATATATTCAAAAATATTAAATATTACTTAATTACATACTAAAAGATTTTGAATCTTACATAGCATGAAGTGATTACCAAAAGGTTGTGGAAAGTTTTAAAATGAGATTTTAAGAATAAAGATCTTGTCATCTTCACAAACAAAACCAAAGAAAAAATTGTCATATTAAATCAATCTTTCGGTAGAATTTTCAGCTTTAAAATACATTTAAAATGTATTTGATAGTTAACCACAAAAAGTTTAATTAACATAAATAAAATTATTTCATTTGATTCAAAATGCTAGATTAAAAAATATTAATTTGGTATGTACAGTTAGATTTACGTTTACTTATATTTTTGTAAATAACTTTAAATCTATTTGAATCTTTCAAACTGATTTATCTCTATTTAATGTGAGATTTTTAACATTATGTCAAGTTGAGTTAAATCAAACATATTTAAAATAAGTTTAGTCAAACTAACATCATGACGAGATAAGTCTAATTTCATGTTAGATAGTACATGGATCCATTAACACGGTCCAATAAGGCTTAGTGAGTGCTTAATCGTAAAGATATTCCCAAGATATTCCGGTGAAACTTGATATTCTTGTATTAATATAAATAGGTTTGTTGGCACACTACTATTATTAGGGTTATATATGTTTTTGGTTTTTTAGTAAAAATTGAAATTAGTCCCTATTAAAGATCTTGAACCAATTTAGTCCCTCAATTCTGTAAATGTGTTAATTTAGTCATTATAACCAAATTTTATTAAGTTTATTTGACGTTTCAAACACATTTTATTATAATATTTTATTTTGTTTACATGGTTTGACACATATTCGCTTCAATGTTAGTTGAGAAACGCGTTTGAAACGATAAACTTAAAAAAAATTGGTTTAAAGGACTAAATCCACAAATTTAAATTGGTTCAAGATTTATAAGAGGGACTAATTTCAATTTTTTTTACAAGGACCAAAAATATATTTAACCCTTATTATTATTATTATTAATAATTAAGGTAATACATTATTTTACCTGTTTTGCTTAACATCACATTACCTATTTTATCAAAAGACCTCATAAATACATATAATATTTTCACAGGATTACACATTATCATATACTCATTTTCTCATAAAAAATCCTAACTATTTTACTGACTTCAACATCTTTTGTAAGTAGATATTTTCCTGTGTTCCAACCATCCATAATATTTTACCAAGATCTATCAAAGTCATCAATATCTTGCCATTTCTGTCAAAATTTGTCTCAATTTTTGGTGAGAACAAATAGGATCCAAGCCAAGAAAGACTCAATCAAATTGAAACTTAGTCATATATAATTAGACTGACTTGATAGAGAAAATAATAATGACTGACATTAGACATAACCCAAATTAAGATGCATCATTATATACTTTAATATTTGATATTTAGTTTCTTCAATTAAACCAAAGTTAGTATTACTATTCTTACTTTAATCCAAAAATCCAAATTAAATGATTAAGTTTAATCACGTTAGGTTAAGTACAGTGGAATCAAAATTTGTTAAACTATACTTGTTTAAGTTCAATCAAAATCAATTTAATTGAAATCAAAAGTTTAATTTAATTCTAAAATATTAGCATACTAAATTTATTATAATTTAAATCATACTGAAAATAATTAATTTTTATTTTATTTGATTAAAATAGATCTAAATTTTGTATTCAAATATTAAAAAAAAGTTCACGTTATGATAAGATTTGAAATGACATTTTGTGATATAGCCACATCTTTTGGTTGTATCTATAAATGGACATGACATCACAACTTTATAAAATTAATTTGAACCATTTTTTAAAATTTATATGACTAAAACAATATTTTTTAATATTTTTTAAAGATAAGCGACCAAAAGAAACATAAAAAAAAAAGTTAAAGAACCAGAAAATATAATTTAACATATTATGTAATTGTAATTTTAAGTTTTAATTATTTCTATTTGTTAATTTTTTAACTATATGATCTTTGTACAAGGATAACATGCTTTATTAAAGTTTAACTAGGCTGATTTCCGTACAGAATTAAAGAAAATAAGGGTTTCACAACACAAGAAACAATAAAATAATAAATTAAACATATAAAAAAAAAACACGATAGATTATCATTCACTGAACATTTTAGTTTTAATAAAATAAATTTATCTAATGTTCTAATTTAGTGTATGTAGCTGTATATACTGTGAACAGTTAGACAAGTTTCTCTATAAATATTTATAGAAAAAAAAAACTCGTTGACACACAAAAATTAGTTTTGAATGCGAGAGAATTGTGCCAAATAAGTAAAGTTTTTGTAAGGATTATTTATATTATAATATTTTTTTTTATAAAATCTGTTTCTTATTAGCATTGATAAATTAATTATTTCAATTCTTACACGTAAAATTTAAATTTTTAAAAAAATAAACACTTATTCTCTGAAAAGTATTCATATATATATATATATTTTGAATTTACACTATGTAAATTACTATTTTGTCAAAAAAAAATCAGTGTTTAAAAGAATATATATATTTAATTTCACGAATCTTCTAGTACAATAAACTAAATTAAGATAATGGTTGAAGACCACAAACACAGTATAAGTGTGATTGAAACTCGGACAATAAACAATTATTGTGTGGTATCCTACTACTCATAGATTCAGTCTCTTCCTTACATTAGGGTCTGCGGATTTTTGTTTGGTAAACCTTTTTTTCTTTTTCTTAATCGGAAAATGGAGGCTGCCACTGCTCCAAATCCCGCCTTCACCGCCTTCCCTTCATCACAAACCCCAAAACCCTTTCTCCGTTTCGCTCTCCCATTTTCTCCACTCCCAAACGCCCCCTTACACTCCCAACGTCGTTCTCTCAAACTCTCCCGCGCTATCTCCGATGCCGCCGCCGCCGCCAAATCCACCGCCGCCGAACCCTTCGCATCGCGCTTCGGCCTCGAGGAGCCCCGCAAGGGCGCCGACATCCTCGTGGAGGCGCTTGAGCGCCAGGGCGTCAAGGATGTTTTCGCGTACCCGGGTGGAGCGTCGATGGAGATCCACCAGGCGCTCACGCGTTCCGCCACCATCCGCAACGTGCTCCCGCGCCACGAGCAGGGCGGTGTGTTCGCCGCTGAGGGCTACGCGCGATCCTCCGGCCTCCCCGGCGTCTGCATCGCTACCTCCGGTCCCGGCGCCACCAACCTCGTGAGCGGCCTGGCCGACGCCCTCCTCGATAGCGTACCCCTCGTTGCCATTACCGGTCAGGTCCCCCGCCGCATGATTGGCACCGACGCCTTCCAAGAAACCCCCATCGTTGAGGTAACACGTTCCATCACAAAGCATAACTACCTCGTTCTCGATGTTGATGACATTCCTAGAATCGTCAACGAAGCGTTTTTCTTGGCCACCTCTGGAAGACCTGGCCCTGTGTTGATTGATATACCTAAAGATATTCAGCAACAGCTTGCCATTCCTAATTGGGATCAACCGATTAGGTTAACTGGTTACATGTCTAGGTTGCCTAAATCTCCCAACGAGAAGCATTTGGAGCTTATTGTGAGATTGCTTTTTGAAGCTAAGAAACCGGTTTTGTATGTAGGTGGTGGTTGTTTGAACTCTAGTGAGGAATTGAGGCGTTTTGTTCAGCTCACTGGTGTTCCTGTTGCTAGTACTTTGATGGGCCTTGGTGCTTATCCCATTGCTGATGAAAACTCTCTTCAGATGCTTGGGATGCATGGGACTGTTTATGCTAACTATGCTGTGGATAGGTGTGATCTTTTGCTTGCCTTTGGGGTTAGGTTTGATGACCGTGTCACTGGGAAGCTTGAGGCTTTTGCGAGCCGGGCTAAGATTGTCCACATTGACATTGATTCGGCTGAGATTGGGAAGAACAAGCAGCCTCATGTGTCGGTTTGTGCGGATTTGAAGTTGGCGTTGAAGGGGATTAATCATGTGTTGGAGAGCAGAGGGGCTGGGGGGAAGCTTGATTTTAGAGGTTGGAGAGAAGAGCTGAATGAGCAGAAGCGGAAGTTTCCTTTGAGCTACAAGACTTTTGAGGAAGAAATTTCTCCTCAGTATGCTATACAGGTGCTTGATGAATTGACTAACGGAGAGGCTATTGTGAGTACTGGAGTTGGGCAGCACCAAATGTGGGCTGCTCAGTTTTACAAGTACAAGAGGCCTAGGCAGTGGTTAACATCTGGTGGTCTTGGTGCCATGGGGTTTGGATTGCCGGCTGCCATGGGTGCTGCGGTGGCTAACCCGGGCGCTACTGTGGTTGACATTGATGGTGATGGGAGTTTTATCATGAATGTTCAGGAGTTGGCCACTATCAAAGTGGAGAAGCTCCCAGTTAAGATATTGTTGTTGAATAATCAGCACTTGGGTATGGTTGTTCAGTGGGAGGATCGGTTCTACAAGTCTAACAGAGCTCACACATATCTGGGAGACCCCTCTAATGACAAGGACATATTTCCAAATTTCTTGAAGTTTGCGGATGCTTGTGGGATACCATCAGCTCGTGTGGCCAAGAAGGAAGACCTTAGAGCGGCAATTCAGAAAATGTTGGACACCCCTGGTCCCTATCTTCTTGATGTCATTGTGCCCCATCAAGAGCATGTCTTACCCATGATTCCTAGCAATGGAACCTTCCAGGACGTGATAACTGAGGGTGATGGCAGGACAAGTTACTGATTTCGTAAGCAAATTTAGCTTCATGGTGGTTTTGTAAAATTATAGTAATCTGTTAGCTTTTGAAGTTTGTTGTTCATGCTGGGCAACTAAGATAGGCTGCTTGTTTTTCCGTACAAGGTTCCTTCCTTTTACTAAATATATTTGTCTCCCACTGATAATCAGTGCTAGCAGTATTCTTTTTTGTCAATCATATCTACCTTCAGTTAGTTGGTTGATTGTCACTGAAACTGTATTGAAAAATACCATTCATGGTTGCTTATTGAGGAAATTACTAGAAATCAATCAATATTTAGAAGCAGATTTCTTCGTACCAATGCAGAACTGAATTCTGAATATGCATAGTTTTTTTTTTTTTTAATTTTAAATTACCTGAATTATCAATTATGAGATCTAACACTATATAGAGACAAGAAAGTGAGAATATAGGGAGGGAAAGGAGCCAATCGATCGGTTCTTTCATCGTTTGACATGACTTGTAAAGTGGAGGAAGGAAAAAGAGTAGTATCAAAAGCCAATGTTCCAAGATTTGAATGGAAATGTACCTCTAGTTTAGAAAAGTTAAAATAAATAATTAGAATGAAACTTTTTTCACTTTAGAATGCAATAACTCAAACATCATAGTATACTATGATTTGATATATCTAAGCTTTGTCATGGAAGAATTGAATCAACTATTGTTCTTGAGAATTACACTTTAATATAGTACTAATTTTCATGTAATAATCACTCATGTTTAGATACACACGTCTTCTTTGAATTAGGCTCAAATAATATTGTCTTTTTTCCGATTAAGTTGAGTCACCTATTATTTTCCAAATTCGTCTTTTGTCTTTATAGTTTGTCAAGTTATCATATGAATGTCTTGGATATCTTGCTCATGTAATTTTTTAACCAAAACATGGAGTTCATTTTTAAGAGTTTCTAACTTGGTCTAATGTTATTTTTGGATTAGCTCAATGGTGGTTTCCTTATTATTGTTAAAGTTGTTTTACTCAAATGTTATATTTTTCTCATGTGTTTCTCATTTTTCTTTTATAGATCTTTTATTTGATTATTACTCTTTTCGCTTTTAAGGTTGTTAGCAGTTAAGGATTTATCCATGGTTATGTTTGACAAATTAGAAGTTTTATGAAATTTGTACTTCAATATCTTTTATTGTTTAATATAAAAATAAATTTTTATTTTTAAAACTCAAGATCTTATTTAACATTCATGATATAACTAAATGAATATATTTTATAAACTTCAAATCTTAAATATGACTTGAAGGATAAAAATGCCTTTGTATGGTCAATGAATTGTATCTTTAACTTAATCGTGATCCATCAACATTTTAAATTTTAGTAAATTTTCAACATAAAAAGTATACAAATTGTTATTATTATTTTGATTTACTATTATCAGTTGATCGTGATGTATCGACATTTTAAATTTTAATAATTTTTTAACATAAAAAAATATGCAAAATGTTATTTTACTTTGGTTTATTATTATCACGAATAAATCATATATTTTACAGAAAAATAAAATAAAATATTAATAAATCATATATTTTACAGAAAAATAAAATAAAATATTAATAGTTTGATATACTAATAATAATAGTTTATAAACCTTTAATTTTGAGAAGAAATTATCAAAAAACTAAGCCAGTTGCTTTAATTTTACTATGTAAAATTAAAAATTGAAATTTGATAAAATCATACTAATCTTTAAAATTTAATATTTTGTTAAATATTATTTTCCAAACTAGTATAAAGTGTTAGAATTTAAAACAAGATACTAGTTTTTTTAACCAATTTAAATACAAATAAAAGTAATGTTGAGAAACATGTATTTAAATTTATATTAGGAAAGATAAAGTAATAAATATTATTTTAACAAAAAAATTAAATATGTTTTTAGTCTCTCAAGTTTCAATGAATTTTGAAATTAGTTATTTTTCGAAATTTTATACCAATTTAGTCTTTATTCTTTATATTTAAACAAAAACCTATCAAACGGTGTAATCAATTTAAATATTATTATAAAATATGTTTAAAATATCAAATAAACTTAACAAAATTTGATAAGAATAACTAAATTTATATTTAATTCTAATAAAAATAATGAATTATTAAATATTATTTATTAAGTAAGTAAAGAAATAAATGAATATGTGAACTACAAGAGCTGACGTGGAAACTGCTGAGTCAGATCATTGTCATATCATAGGATTTGGTGAAGCAACGAGGATAACACTTTTGTTTTTGTTTCCTCTTTTGTTCCAATTTGATTTCCAAAACCACTGCCACGTCATGCACACCGGATTCTCGCCAACCAACAAATTTGTTTGTTCTCATTTGGGAAATATTGTGTTTCAGTCAAATCCACTTTACAGTTAGGATTACTCGTTATTCCTTTTCTAAATATTACTTTTCGATAAAAGCTTATTCACTTTTATATATCAAGATAGTATTCTTAATTGTTCTGTAAAGAGAAAAATTAGTCATAACTATAATGAAACTGTAATAATACTTAAATATATATTAAAATAAAAACGAAAGAAAGAAATATAAGAGATAATTTATTTAAAATTATAAAAAAGTATTATATATAATTATGTAAAAATTAAAAAAATTTATTATATAAGTATGATGAGATTTTAACTTATTTTATTTCTAAATTTTGTTGTGTGAAATCATTTTTAATATCTTTACACAACTTTTTGTCTAAAACCAACACTAAACCCTATATTTTAAATCCTAAACTTATAAATTCATAAAAAATATGTTTCTAAGATAAAAATGTTATTATAATTTTATGATCGAGATTTATATTTAAAATTTAAATCTTAAATTTGGTATCATACCAACATGTATTAATGGAAGATGTTATGAAACTCGTTTTAAACATATAAACACCACTTACCTTACCTTCGCATGTCCTCAAAGTCCTCAAATGTCTTACAAATATTTTATTGAAATAACATAAATATTATGATTTTTAAGGAAAACCTTCAACATCGTTAAAATAAAATAAAGAATTTAAAATGAGAAGAGTATATGAAAAGAAAAAATTGAAGGAAATAATGTGGGCCACATCGGTGCATCCATAGTCTCATTATAATTAATAGGTTTAATTAGTTTGATAATACTCACTTTAGTTGAAATGTGTCATTTTGGTATCCAATTTTAAAGATATGTGGATCGAATCCCAACTTTTAGAAAAATATCTCAATCATATCCCTTCCGGACAAAAATTATTAAAACTATTAACTTAATTTATAACTTTTACTACTAAATTTTAATATATATATTAATACTTAATTTTATCACTCATTCTAAATAAAATATCCATACCGATCAATGATATTAATAATTTTTTTGTTAAAAAAAATCTAATTAAAACGTCTTTTCAAAAATTACAACTCAAAGTTTAAAAAACCAGTAACTACTGATTAAACCTATTTAATATAAGTTTCTGTTTACTCTCTGCCACTAAATACTTTAAATCACTTTTATGACACTTTGATATTATTATATTCTGCACGTTACCTTTTCCCCCCCTTTGTTGTTCGGATAGGATTGCCACGTTCGTATGACACACCCTTCCTCTCTCTCTCTCTTCCTATATATCAAACCATCTTCCACTCTTTCTTCCACATCTCATTCTTCATCTCATTCTATCACCCATTCCGTTCGTACCTTTTTCTCCATTCTCCGCACTTTCCTTTATATAATTGTCATTTCTTCAGGAAAAGAAACAAAGAGTTGTGTCATTGGAAGTTAATTCACAGCGAGAGAGAGATAAAAATGTTGGGAATTTTCAAGGAGAAGTTGTTTAATGCACCCAAGGAGCTGAAGAGTCCAGCTTCTTTGAGTTCATGCACCGAGCCTAAGCCAAGCAATGAAATCGTGAATGATTTCATGTCCTCCAATTCCTCCAATGCTTTCTCGATGTGCTTCGGAAATGATGCATTGCTAGCCTATTCCCCTTCAAAAAACCCCTCCACTCATCAAAGGTTGTTCAGTGGTTTGGATGACATATACTGCGTTTTCATGGGTGGCTTGCACAACCTTAGTAGGATGAACAAGCAGTATGGGCTATCAAAGGGAACAAACGAGGCCATGTTTATCACCGAAGCATATCGAACTCTTCGAGACAGGGGTCCATACCCTGCCGATCAAGTTCTCATTCAACTCGAAGGCAGTTTTGGATTCGTGATCTATGACAACAAACATGGAACTGTTTTTGTTGCATCTGTAAGTCTCTTTCCTTAATCTCTTCATACTGGAACATGTAATGTATGATTTCAGAACAATGTATAGTTACCCACATCTTGTATGTGTTTGATCAGGGTTCCGATGGCCAGATCGGGCTCTACTGGGGTGTTGCAGCCGATGGTTCGGTAGTGATTTCTGAAAATCTGGACCTTATAAAAGCAAGTTGTGCTAAATCATTCGCACCATTTCCAACTGGTATGTAAATGTGATTGCTCTTAATCTGGTTTTGTAATTTAGCATTTGGAAAAGGCGTGACTTTGGTTGGAATTGCAGGGTGTATGTTTCACAGTGAACATGGTCTGATGAACTTTGAACATCCAACGAGGAAGATGAAAGCAATGCCCATAATTGATAGCGAGGGGGTTATGTGTGGAGCAAACTTCAATGTTGACTCTCAATCAAAGATCCAAATGATGCCGCGTGTTGGAAGTGAAGCTAACTGGGCTGCTTGGAACTAACAAACCAGGCTGCAATGTTGAACATGACTATGGTATGAGATTTTAGTTTTTCGGTTTGAATTAGGCGTGTATTTGCTTTCGTTGTTAATGTTTCTTCACAAAATGAAGTGGAGCTTTAGAAACATAGTTTCTGTATAGGTGTAATATTTGCTCCCATGAATGTTCACATTCTGATTATGTTGTCCGTCAACGTAAACTGCGGCAAATAGATTATGAACTATAATACTTTGCTGAATATTTTGCATACAAATAGCACATAAATGTGTGTAAAGAAATTTCCGCTGGTTGCTTTTGTTCGACTTGGAAACGAGTGGTATAAAACACAGAAAACGTCTGGTTTTAATGTTTTATCTGTCTTTCAACACAAACACGAACTACAAGTACCATATGATACGGCTGTGGTGAAAAGATATAGATGTGTGGTGAAATTCTGATATATATTTTTGCTATTCATCGGCATCGTGGGATTTGATGGAATATGTTTTCTTTTAACAGTCATACATAAGAATACAGATTACAAAAAGCACCAGCTTCATCAAATTCTTTCAACGTTTCGTTTGTTCCTTAGTAATAGAAGTGATATGATTCCAAGAAGGCAGGCTAAAAATCTAATCCATTCACATGTATATGTTGCCCACACTCATTTTTTTGGGTGACACAAAGGGACAAAGAACGAAAGAAACAAAACTAGAATCATCTACAAAAGGAAATACATGTTACATCATATAGAAAGAAATCTGTATAAAATATTGTTCTGACATTGACAACTTGATATGCTGATGTCCTTCGATTTTGAGAGGATAATCTGAAGTAATATAGTAGCTTCACCATTCATTTTGCAGGTTGGACTGAGTAAGTATATTAAGTTGAGTATTGTTTTATGGGTCTAATTAGAATTGGGTTGAATATGCTTATTATAAGTTTCATACTTGATGAAGCCGGGCACATTTAAAATAACAAAACTATTAAATGTTTAACAATTTTACCATATTTTTTTAATTTTCACCATATAAATATTATTTTATAAGCATTGTAAGTAAATATTTCTTCCTCCATCCTATTAACTATATATGCTACTTTAATTCATTTTTCCAAAGTTGAACAAATTATGCAAGCATCGAAAGATAATTTAAGGCTCAATAGTGTAATCGTTTGGATAAATTGTGACCAAAGTAATGAAATTAAATTTATATTTTTAATATTATAGAATATTTTGAATAACAAGTTAAAATGAGATAAAAATTAATAGTAATTAGAAAATAATATGTATTTGTGGGAAATCTTTAAGAGTATACCTTCATCTTAAAAATGTTTCGGATTAAATAAAAAGGATAGAAAATATAGCAGTTCAGACCAATTTTTGAACAGCTTTTATCTCTATCAATTCTCACATATTCTAACATGTTCCTTTTTCTCCAAGTTAACAGATCAATTGTTAGACCGGTTCCAGATCAAAGTATCGATTTGGTCCAAATTTTAATACATATGTAATACAAGCGTGTCTCATACCAATTACAAAAGTCAACATACTCGTTCTGCTTTTGAAAGTTAATTTGTAACATATATAGGGTGGATACCATTATCAACTAAGACAGCGAATGACCCAAATATAAACCATGAAACAGTACATAAAATTTATCTATTACTGCAATAAATGTGACGTTGCCCCCACCCGCCCAAATTAAATAAATTATTTTATCAATTTACATATATAGTTGATTATTTAATTACATATGTTGTTTTTGTTAAAAGAAATGGATAAAATATTGTATAGTACCCACTCCACTTACCACCTTCTGCTCCTCTTATGCACGTATAAATACGAGTAGTCAATAATACTGATGTGGAAAGTCATGCAGAGGTTTCTCTGGGATTAGTCAGGGACATTACTAATTACTTGTCCACCATCACCGATCTCTTATCTGAAAAGACTAGCATCTGCATGCATGAAATTTATTCCTCAGGGTTACGAGAGAGACACATTCTGCATTGTCAGCTGAATAATTTAAAATAACAGAATATTTATGCATGTTTGATAAAAGTTTTTTGGAGAAATATTTTTAAAAACTCACTCAAGAAGCTATCTAGAATAATTCAATGACCTGGAAAAAAGTTAAATCCAAACATGGACGAAAGGAAAACGAGTACAGTGAAAGGAAAAAAAAAATTATGACCAGATGACCATCCAATTGACCGTAATGGGTAAATGGAAAAGTAATATGCATTGATGATATCACTATATGTCGGGCACGACATATGCACTCAACTCAATTTTAAGAGTTAATCCTGAAACATGTATCTCTGGAGGGAGCAACAGCAACTACAAGCATTACGAGGATAAACCTAATTTTGAAGGTGTAAAAAATCACATGACCATAATTCCAAAACACATTGAGGTCTAGGTGAATTACTTGATAATTCTTGAAACTTTACAAAGTGATTAGTAGAATATTTACCCGAATCCAAGTTTGTTCGGTTACCTACCTGCAATGATAATAAAATGATAAAGAACCTGTCAGGTAATCTACACGTCTCCTCTCCTGTACAATTCCTTCCAGTGTTTCATCTACCTTCAGTTTCTGCGGTTAGCAACAAATACAAGCAATTCTTCCCTGACCTAGAGAAACTCACGTAACAATTTTGTCTTGAAACCAGCTATACAACACGAACCCATGTTCCACCACACATTGGACAGCCATGAGCCCAGCGGCTGATCCACCAAATATCCTTCTCATTTTGACCAGGAAGATTGGTGGAGGTTGGTGAGGCAAAAGCACAAGTCTGCCGCAGACATCTTATACACTGTACCAAACAGAAGTAAAAAAGAGATGAGAAAATTAAATAGTACCTGCATGCAAGCGGATAATGAAATTAGTCCGGCGATCAGCAAGATGAATAAAGTGTATTTTACTAATTTATATGCAGCATTGAAAGAATGGCTTTGTCTGCAAATTTGGTCAATGTTATCCAAATAACAAATCTGAGACCTCCAAAATTTTCAATCACTCGACATTTACATGATTGACAATTAGCAATTTGTCTTACATACATCAAGAGAAAACCGGGCATTGACATCATTAAAGATTAAAAAGGAAAACTCTTGAACTGTACTCAATACGAGCATTTAATGGTTTATAAAACTTTATGTGCACACATGGACAGAAAACAATACAATGCCCAACGAAAGTTTGCTTTCATACCTTATACCAGATTCCTTCAAGGCCAGTTTTCCACAATGCAGTAACAACATCTCTTCGAGATCCCATTATACCCAGGTATGCTCCCAGGCCAACGGAAGTGTTCAACCCAAAAGCTGCATCTCGTTCAGACATCCTGCGTTTCCTTGACAATAAGCCATTGCCTCCATCGTAGACATCACAAGTTTCCAATGAGCTGAAATCAAGATTAACAAGTTTTGGTGCTTCATTTGTAGAATCCAAATCATCTGAATCAGACCAAGGTCCACCGAACATATTCCGCCTATGCCACTCTTCGGCTGGAGGATGGAGTTCTAGCTCACGTAGTAGAAGACCGGCAGCATCAGCACCTCTAGGACGGGGCATGTTCTGCAAAGCCGCATTTTCTTTAGTTTTGAAGGTAGGTGGGTGCCATTCACAGAAAAGGCAGTCATTTAATCCAAGGAAAGAAACTCATTTTAAGGCATCCAAAAAGAACAAAAATATGTATTTTATCAAAAGCACATCATTTAATCAGTAGATTCTCCTACGTATTTTCACAGCGTGCTCCATCACGAAATCATAAACAATATCTTCTATAAAAGGCATCGTTACTAAAGAAAACCAACAGTTCTACTTCACTAATGTCTATCACTATTACATCACTATTAAATGGCATCATGAACTTATGGTAATAATATATCATCTTCTTGAAATACTAATTATAAATCCCAAAAGTACTGACTTTGAAATGGGAAAATAGAAAGTAACCTGCATATGGGGGCCAAGGGATGCTTCCACAACCTCGGGCAGTACAGTGTAGTTTCCATCAATATAATGCAGACGAACCTGAATGTTATTACTCCCCACTTGAGAAACTGGCAGTGGGTGTTGCAAGCCAGTGGTTCGGCGACAGAGATCCATAAGTACTAGAAAAAGAACCTTGACCTGAATTACCAGTGTAGTAAGACCATAAGTTTAATGAATAGTTAGTCTCCGTAAGTTCAATAGAGAATTATGATGACTTTTGAAACGCATTTATCTCAGATTCAGTCATAAATCACTGAAATAAGAGTTTTCAGACATCACAAAGGCAAAGTTATACCTCTTCAAATGTATATCCTTGGCCAGCATTTCCAGTACCAATTCTTGAACGCCCTGGAGATGGTTCTTCACCTCCTTTTGGTGCAGTCACAAGCTGATTAACTCGACCAGCCTGACCATCATCTGGCCTAACCAACGTTGATCCTGGTTTTACAGGTTCCTCCACCTTTGCAGGAGCAGAACCATTGGGTTGAGGCTTTTGTGTATTTGTGTCAGTAGTTCTCTGTACACCCCCCACATATCGGGATAGTTGTGTCCGTCGGAAGAAAAAACAGAAGAGCAACAGTTGGCATAATCTATGGAGGAAATGACAGTCCCCAATGAGTCGAACTGCAGGTGTTCCTGGAAAAGTTCCTGTATTAATGCTAATGGGCATAAAGGAAGACGGACCACTAATAGGGGGATTAGGAGCTGGGTTGGATACTCCTTCAGTTGTGCTACTAATCTTGGCAATGGCCCCTTGTACCCAAGCTTGCATCTGTGTGCTTCCACTAGAACTGGTTGTCCCATTTTGACCCCCTGGACATCGATGCTTTTGCTTTAGTTCGTACTTAATATTGAAATGTAGTTTAGAGGAGAATGGTTTTCTTATTCATTGATTTAGAGAGAAAATCAAAGCTCAATCAGATTTAATTTTATTCTATTCAACCTTCTAGAAAACTATTAAAATCTGAAAGGAAAAAAATGTAACTATCAACGTGTAATATAAAGAATAAAGGTAATGATGATTAAGACAAATAAAGGTATTCAAGGAAGGGCAACTGAGTTTTTGTGACAACAAAAAACAAAGAGCACCAAATCTATGCTTCAGTATTAGATCCAGAAAGACAAGACCTTAGAAATGGTCTATCAAAATGAATACAATTTCATATCATTGCACACTTACCCTGACTTGTTGCAGGAGTTGCAGAACTTTGAGTAGGACTAGCGACCACATTTCTGTTGTTTCCAGTCCCTGCAGTCACAGCATGGCTTGCTAATGTACGACAGAAACTAGCATAACGCCGCAACCGTGTGATAAAGTGTGAAGCTAGATCAAGAACTGAATCAACATAAGCCTGCGTAATATAGAAACAATCATGAGATGTATATGCAATGTTAAGCAAATTAAAGAAATGACAGCCAATGGAAAAAAGAGATAGAAACAAAGGGTTTAATAATATTACATATTCGATAGGTTGGTAGGAACAGTTAATTACATGAAAAAATTTCAGTTCTTTTACACAAGTGAAGATAAATAAAATGCATGATAAGTCCTAAAAAAACAGAGTATGCGGACTGAATCATGCAGCAGTTAATCATTGCTACACTAGAAAGTTGAGACTTGATTTTCTCATTAAACAAAATATGAAGAACATGATTTACAACAGTTAACCAAACAAACCTGAACACATGGAACTAGTGCAGGTTCAACGGCCACTGCTTCAGGGTCAATGCTCGATAATGTCTCACTTGATAGTTGCCATGGATCGGGCACTAAAGCTGAAGGATTTATCAAAGCAGACTCAATTCCCTTCCCAAGCATATCCAATAACAACCTAGCTTGCATATCCAGAACCATTGCCCTGACCTCTTGAGCATTTGCCCCTTCAAGCAGCCTACACTTTATTCTGTCTAGACTCTGCAATAACAGAAATCCACATTATTTTTAGCCCAAAAGTAGCAACACTTCCATTTCCACATGCCAAACACTACAAAAACGGGAGAAACTTTAGATTAAATTACGATAACACCTGTCCCATCTGAAAGACACAGAACAGGGATAGAGAAAGTTTACTCTAAGTGGATCTCAGAAGGAACTCAAACTTTTTAAAATCAAATTCAGACTACACTGGCATAAATTGAAGCAATCCAGTGGCTAAAAGTAATTAAAAAGGAACAATTTTAGATCTTTAACAACCCCCAGGGGAGAGAGATCTGTGCTAGTTGGAAACACAGTAAAACAAGGATGGTAAACCAATCTGGATGACTGTATCTCATCAGGTGAAAATGAACCTCACGTTGCGTTAGCAGAAAATCCCATAAGGAAGCCAATCTTTAAAGTATTATAAAGTAAAAATAGCCTCAAATGAACTGTGTTATGAACAATACAACATAATTAACAACTTTATTATCCACAAGCTATTCAATTAGAACAAATAATGTAAATTGCGCCTATGTCTTGTGCGATAGGGATAAACTTGCTACTAACAAGTATCTACTGGAAGGTCCTTTATCCAGGTAATATTATATCCCTAAAACACTATGGAATAACAGAAAAATAATAACAACCTAGAAATAACAATGAAGAAGATTTCCATCCCCAAAATAAATAAACCAATGAAGATAACTATGGAAATTAATGGTGATAGTCCACAGAAATATACAGGACAATACTGTTGTCTATGCTGAGCAGAAGGAAGAGAATGGAAATCTGCATCCAAGACTGCGATAACACTGTTAAGTGAAACTGAAACAGAAACATAAAACACACAGAAACCCATTAGTATAGAGTATCAATGGCACATTGTGAAGATGCTTCATAATAGACTGCTAATATGAAAAAAAGCAAATTGTGTTATTCCTTCTCTCTAACTTTCCTGCCACTAGCTTCAACAAGACTAAATAATTTGCACCTCCTTACCAATACCATCCTCAGCAGCACTCTGTGTACAGCCCACAGCATCCCACCAATCAACTCCAACCAAAAGGCTCCACCAAAACCTGCTTTTCCCAACAGATTTCAGTTAGCAACAAAATAAACCATTGAAAAGGGATATAAATCACAACCTCCACCATGTTTATGTAAAAATTGAGAAAGCCTTATACTTAGAAGGGCTTTAAGAAATCACCTTTCAGCAATTGCACGCTCCCAGTATGACGAGTTGGTCTTTACTTGACCAGTTGGAATAGCAGGAGGGAGAACCCGGATTATTTTCAAAATCGTCTGATCCTTGCTTGTGTCATGCCAAACAGAAGCAGAACAACAGCTTGTTGAAGAAAAAGCAGGAGCTGCAATTGCAGATCCGACACCGATCTGATAGTTGTCTATAGGAGTAAAATTTGGACCAGAAAAGATGTGGACTCCACCCCGAAGAAAAGCAATGCCAATTTCACCACCGTGAGCAGAGTATACAATTCGTGCAAGTGTCCTAACATCACTTGGAAGATCAAAAGGATCGAAATAGACTCTTTTTGATTTATCAAAACCAAACTCTGCTACCTTTTGTACATCTGTGTTCATTCCACCCGCAGAAGCTTGATGATTCTTGAAATCATTTGTCGGTGGAATGCTCAGGTCCACTTTGGTCTGCCAAACAGTTTGCATAGGAGGCTGTCCACCCATACTGGAAGTAGGATTCCCAAATATAGGGTGGAGTACAACATGCTGTAAAGATGATTCCCAGCGTTGCACTCTCCACCCTGTGATTGATGGACCTTCATCTGGATCATAAGGGGACATGTACTGTCCTACAAATGTAAAATAAATTACACACTGATAAATAAAAGATCAATTTCCAAGTTCAATGGTCAATGCACAAGAAACTATGGCATAAATTATGCCAAATGAAAAATCACATGTAGCATTGTCACAAACACTAGAGATGTAAAGATAGATAAAATATACGGGTCTTTCCAGTATTTTACTTTAGGGTGCGAAAGCTGATGGTATTTCATAGCGCATAACAAATATGAAGTGCGAAAAAAAGATCAAGAATCAGTTCCATACCCTCAGCTATCACAACAGCTATCACAGAACCACCACAAGTTGGATCAAAGGCTACCGCTGTTACACCAGAGCCCCATGTAGTAGTTGCTGCAGATTGAGCTGCAGCTTCAGGACTCACATATGCCGAAAAATTTGAAACTGGTGAACAGTGAAGTGGTATAGAACCACAAAGGTTTTGGTTTGGCTGGCTTTTCCCTTGTTTTTCTTCAGATAATAGATAATCTTGCCAGCTAAATAAATATGCCGCTAAAGGTGCAAAACCAATCCAATTGGGCGAGCTAATTGGAGGTGGGACACCGTTACTGGTACTTGTTTTTGGAATTACTTGGAAACCATTACCAGGCCCAGGCATAACCTCCCAAACAACAATGGTGGATGGATTAACAATTGGCACACCTGCCACATGCATGGCACCACTCTCTGTAATGATAGCATCACCAGCCATAATGCCACTGGGGCCACAACCCAATGGTCCTTTACTAGTGCAAAACCATTTGGGTGGTGTTGCATTCGAAGGAGGCCACTGGGACCAATGAAGTTGAACAGTGCCTGATGAGAACACAGAACATACACAAAGAAAATTGGGCCATCTAGCTGAAAAGACAACTCCATGTGTCAGACAGAATAGAATACAGTAATTTTAATATACATATTGCACTATAATAGAAAAAAAAAATTATGTAAAATCAATTATTAAAAAGCTGATGAAATAAGCAATCAAATAAAGAGAGAATAAACAGTTCTAATTTCAGGTATTTCCATGGTTGTCATCATTACCACTGCCAACACACAAATTATGTTGGTGTAATTGTGTTAGTATAACACTAACATGCACAGATACAGGACATGGTACACATCACATATGGACTCCTGTTATTACAAATATCATCATGACATGGTATCTAAAACAGCAGAGTTCTTTTGAGGAATGGGGGCTTCATAAGCATCATCCAGTTACTATTATATACATATTGCACTATAATTAGAAAAAACAAATGAACATGTAAAATAAATTATTAAAAAACTAAAAGAAGAAACCAAATAAAGAGAGAATACAGAGTTCTAATTTCAGGCATTGCCATGTCTGTCACTATTACCATTGTCAACATACAAATTAGATTGATATAATTGTGTTAGTGTAAGACTAACATGCACAGATACAGGACATTATACATGCATGGACTCAAATCTGGCCAGTGTCTCCCTGTTATTACAAATGTCAACATGACATGGTGTCTGTGTGTAGTTCTCTTGAGGAATCTGAGCTTGAAAAGCATCATCCAGTCACTAAGATGATTGAGTATTATAACTAAAAGAGAGACTCAATCACTAGTGGAATGACATGATGTATAGTACTTCACTTCAAATCACTTGTCTTTATGAAGATACTTCATATTGACTAAATCAGAAGCACAAAACAGAACATTGTTACAACCAATGTGCAGTGGAAATTAATTAGAAGAGAAATTGATAGGCCTGTGACCTCCAGTGAAATAGAATCATTCGCTATGATCAACTAAGTGACAGAGTATCCATATGACACTCAATCCTAATACCGACACACAACACACAAGTCCCCCCTCTTCCGCAAGAAAAGTATCTTACTAAATTGCATCTTAGCTTGTGCCTTTCCAGATACTTCATTGAAAAAGAACAAAAGAATAAACAAATATTACAACAATTGACACAAAACAATGCCAACTGTGGCATTTCTTTTTATATCTTACAGCGAAGAATTTTACTGGAAAAACGAAACAATCATAATAGCAAATTCAAATAAAACTGACCTGACGTTTGACATTGTTGTGAAAGAAACTTTTCTTCAAATGTTGACCTTGAATTGGCTGGAGCACTTTGTTTTGATGAAAACCACCTATACTGATTTTTTAAAACAAACAATTAATTTGGATTAAAAAGAAACAGAGTTACTGGATTAAAGGATGTGAGTGCACGAAAGCATGACACAGTATAAGTTGTAACTCAGAAAATGCAATGACATTGTGATTAAAGGAGAATTATGATTTTTCGCTAACCTTAGAAAACCCTTCTTCTGTACATATTTTGGTAACTATTAAAAGCTCCTCCTTATTGTGGGATTTTTTAGGGAAAAAATGAATTACTCATTTAGCTTAAAAATTGTCTCTCAAAACTAAGTTTTCTCTCTAGAAAAAAAATCACCTTCTCTGCAATTTTTTTTAGAGACAAATGTTAAAAAATAGAGTATGTTTTCAAAGGGATTTTTAGAGAGGATTGTTTAAGGGCAAAATTGGACAAACAAAATTATAATAACAAACAATTCCTAAAAAAATGATGTGCTAAAATTTTAAACATCACACGGAAGAGATATTATGTGGCATACCAGGGACACCCCCGAGAGCCACTTTGTAACAACTGCAATGTCTTGTCGCCACTCATGCTCTCGCAGCCAGCAGCTAGTATCAAGTACATGATTAGCTGGCCCCTGAATGGACATGAAATCAATAACAGATAAATAAGAAAAGCAATATGAATAGCGGAGAAGTCAGATATGGTTAAAGTTGGGACAAAAGATCAATCCACAGGGTATAGTATAAAGCCATACCTCCCATTCTCTGATCTAGAAAAACCATCTCAATTATACACAAAGCCATAGAGTTTCAGACAAGTTTTAGTAACATGTTTTCTTTATAGACAAACAGCAATGTTCATATATAAATTTATGCAACATTAAAATCTATGGCAGAGCACTTGCAATTATACTGCACCACTATGATATGCAATAACTCTCACTTACTTGAGACGGTTGAGTCCAAATAGTTACCCTCCCATGGAAATTTGCTATCAATAATGCACGAGGACAACAGGTGGGGGACCATTCAATGAACTGGACAGAATCACGAGGAGAATCTGTGAAGGCATACAGTTCAACTGATCAAATTTTGAAACTTATGATACAAACACACTCATACACATATAGTAAACCAACTCAGTTCAGGAACAAAAAGCCATAAAATCAAACAACACAAATAGAACAGTAAACTGTAACATCCATGAATCTATAAGGTGGATTAACATTAAAATACCTGCAATGACATTGAATACTGCACATTCAGTCGGCCTCTCTGGGATCACAATGTGTATAGGAATCCAAAATGGTGGATTTCCAGTTGAGCTTTGGAGAAAAGAAACACTCATAACCATTACATAATTGCCAGCAAAAGCAAACATACGAGGGTGCTAACAAGCCAAACTAACAACTGAATACTAATAAATGTGCAGTATTAGACATAATGTGACTGTTTAGGTATTTAAATTTAATATTTGAACAAATATTAGAAGCATAATAATTAAAAGATATAAACATTAGAAATCATTATGCAAAGCTTATTTAGTATGTGAATAAGTTTATTTGCCAAGAGAACTATCCATTCAAATTTGTTTGTGGGTCTTCTTAACAAATGAATGTGTATAGAATGCACATATTATACATGCTGATATTTATCAAAAGGTATGGTTGCAGCCGTTCTCTTAACACATTTTTTGCCAAGAGCACACTATCCATTCATATTTGCTTGTGAGTCTGCTTGACAAATGAATGTGTATAAAATGCACATAATATATATGCTGATATTAATCAGAAGTTCTGGTTGCGGCGGTTCTCTTAACACTTTTTTTGCCAAGAGCACTATCCATTCAAATTTGCTTGTGGGTCTGCTTAACAAATGAATGTGTATAAAATGCACATAATATATATACTGATATTAATAAGAAGTTCTTGTTGCAGCCGTTATCTTAACACTTTTTTTTATGAACCCTCTAAATGTAAGACAAAACTTAAAGTTGATTGACAAAGTCATTGCCAATAAATGAGTAAAGTAGGCAAGAGCAAGAAAAATATTATGTAAATCCATCAAAAACATAAGTTCTAAGAGTAAGGCACAGGTAAATATACAAAAAAAAAAATATAGTCAATAATATCTTTTCCTAGTGCTTCTTCCGGCCCATGTACAACAGTAGAATAAAAGCAATGGTGGAAGGTTGAATTTAAAAACATTAATCAAATTGTCTTGAATTTATCTGTAAATTCTAAAATGCAAAGGATCCAAAATGATTATTCAGCACATAATCAAAGATTTTCAGCCTGGAAATATGATCAATGGATAAAACAAACCTTGGAATTCTTGCACATGTTTCTGAAGCACAAGCTATAGCATTCAGTTTTCCACACCAGGAAACAGCACTACAAAGAAAATCAAGAAGTTCTTTTAAAAAGGGACAGCAGTAGAATTAAAATAGCACAAGCCAAAGCAATAGCCAAACAAATTCACTTTATTAAAATGCTCAGAAAATCAAATACATAATCTCAATTTTATTACAACAGATTCACAAGCTACTGACCATGAAAAGTCAGGCCCGTATTAACTTAGAAATTGTTGTGACTTGTGAGGTGATCAGCGCATACCCAGTCATAAGAATTATTACTGAGCACCGGTGAACCAGCATCCCCCATTATGAGGGAAGTTGGCCATCTACATATTTTCTAGTTCCCAAAGATGCTCATATAATTATTTTAAGTGAGATGAAGATTTTCAAGCTTATATTGATATGGAGATAAATGAAACAGTTTAATTCTATTTCAGACAATAAAAAAATATTAAAATAAAACTCCGACAGAAAATGATAGCAAAAGCATAAGCATGGACTGATGCAGTGCCCTCTTGTACTACTATTGAAATGAAAACATTGTGGGTACCAAAGACAAGATGTTTACTATGTTGATTTCCAAGCAACATAGAAAGGTTATGACTTGACTGATAGTACAATCTCCATAAATATCTTCCTATGATAATTTGGAGCAATCAAACGAATATGCAAGAATAATATTTCTTTAAAACATTCTAGCCCAAGATAAAAACTGAAATTTTCTCGATCCACATTATCAAGAAAAGCTATACTTTGAATTTTATATTGTTTCGCAATTATCTGGCCCAGACATTAAAATTATGATTTCCTTGAAAGGAAAATAATTAACTGAGCCAGTATTATCCAAATAAGTATCACAGACTAGAAAGGTATCCATGAGATGAACAAAATTCAAAAGACATAAAAGGACATTTTCACTACAGTGGTCAAACGAAATGGGAATCCTTTAGACATATTTATAATCCTTTCAGACTTACATGATTCTGTTTGCCTGCCATCCTATTATAAAAATACAGTATTTTGAACTTCTAACACTCATGGTATGCATTGTTATATATCCTATACCGTCAAGATGTGGATGAGCTTCTACAGTCGCCTAAGCCTTTGTACCTAAATTGACTCAAGGCTCGAAGGTTGTCTACCGTCATTTTAGGAATGCTCATATACCGAGTTGTGAGATTTAGGGATCATCTTGGACATTATCCAATCACAATGAAGTAATTGAGAATGAAACAATTTGGATAAAGTTAGACAAGGCCAACTTTATGGTAACAAAGAAGTGTAGAACATATTCCATATCATCTCGAAAGTGTTGAGTTCCCTATAATACTGTAGGTGTTAAAAAGACAAGTCTGTTGTTAATCAAAACCAAAAATTTATGGATAAAAATGGATCAAGTCAAAATTTTCAGTACTTCTTACCTTAACAGAATTAGTTGTCGTAATCTACATCTAATTTTGCTATGAATAGGAGAACGGTCCAAAACCAAAGATACTTGAACTCTCTGACTTCAGTCATCCTAACTTTGAGCCAAAACAAATCCTATTCACAGTTTTACTATTTCTAATAGGGAGGCCTCCTTCTTGAAAAACCTATTTGGTAGTCAACAAAATTTTCTGGTCAAATCCTCTGATTGGTGACCACACATCAATGTGTGTATACCACTTTAAATGAGTTCTGCTGTGCCTGTCTAAGGTTGGTTTAACAATAATGGGTACATATTTCTAGACTATTGTGTGTCAATTTGAAGTTTCATATGATACTTATCCATGGATTCAGCAAGAACAACGAAGAAAGAACTTTGGGGCTGTTTGTCTTTTATATTGTTTTCTGGTGTATTTGGTTGTGATGAAATGTAACTATTTGTGGAGCTTTATAGTAGTAAATGGTCTTAGACATTCTTTTCGGCAAATATCTTTCCCTGACAAGCAGAGATAGGAGCACTATTATGTATTAGTGCTTCCTGTTTACACTTAATAAATTATCTTATTTCAGCAACCAGATAACATATATAAATAAGTGAACTTTGACGTTTCCAAAGCTTATAGTCAAGGAAAGCCCCCAAGCACCACTTGAATACAGTTTTGGAAAGAAGGAAACATTATGAAATATACCAGAACAATAACAAATTAGAACTTTAATTTGAATCAAGAACAATTTCACTGACTAATGAAACTCACTAATTAACTTTCTTCTCTCCTATACTATTAGAGCACCAGTGGTATACTCTCATTGTCATTCTACTCTTCACCAGCTGCTTCTTTACTATTAAGTAGCTTGCCAACCACAACGAAATTTAATTCTGGTTCCTATCCTCTCAAAATACCATATGTTCTAGCCCCATACAAGAATCTAGTCATGACTAGACGAATTGGTCCATCCCACTGTCCGTACACAACTATTGTACAGCTGGGGCACACGAATCTCTGGCATAAATATCCCTTGATACTGGATACCTTGAGGTAGGATCTGGTATCCAAATGCCGTACAGATTATCTACATGGCATAAATCAGAAAACAGAGTAGTCAAATCTCCTACTCTTAGCCGGTTTTAGAATTTGGACTTACGGTTTAAGTCAACCCCACAATTACTATATTATACAAAGGGGACCCTCCATTATCAATTACACACTAGGTTTCAAAATGTAATAACAATCATGATTCTAGTTCCATTGCATCATTGTCATCATGTATATCGTAGAAAATGTAGACAAATGAGGTTGATGCAGTCACAATACCCCAAAAAAAACCCTGATTCTGCATCCACGAATGAGGTTACTAACAGTTTTTTAAAGACCTTGGCTGCGCATAGTTCACCCCCAATACTTTACATCTTATCGTGCCTTGACAGACATGGCCGCACAAATACCTTCGCTGGTAGATCACCCCTCTGCTCCATCATCATCATCAGGGTACACCAGGTGTCATCTCAAACACCATTTAAGATTTTTAAGCAGCACATCATCAATTCCTTTGACAGCACTGCACTAGTTTTCTTGATATTCTCCCCACATATAAACACCAAATCCAGAACTTTTCAACAGAAAAATACTAAATATTATGAAACTCATTCAACGGAAACTCCAGATCAACTGGTTGACATGACTTCAATCAAACATTTATTTTTCTCAATTCTTCAGGCTATTATGTTTCCAATTAGACGCAGACACTTTTTTTCTTCATCGTAATTGTTTTCCAAATTATACAGGGCAATATTTTCTCCTTCCGTTTCCCTTTCATTTAAACAACACTAAGCAACTATTTAATAAACACGAAAGCATGCCCCCCGAGAATCCTAAAATCAATGAAAGAATCAAGTTCAAGCGATAAGTATTTCCGTTGGCAACATCCTCACACTATCCTCTTCAGTTTAATCTAGCTCCCACTTCCTTTAGTCAACAAATCCAATTCTTCAAGCCAACACATGTACTAAATCAGACGAACTTTAAAACACAGCAAAATCTTACTCCTATAGGTACGGTTAAAGACTAACGCTAGCTATATCCGATGCAGAGAAAGAGTTTGCTAATTACTATTCAAACCCAACACCGACAGTAAAATTCAATCCATGAAACGAATCTCGAAGCACTGCAGTGCAGAGATACCTGAAATTGCGACAAATTTCAGGCACACTCATTTTGTAGAGCAAATTAGACTTCGGTTGGCGGAGCCTAATGCAGAAGACAGTAGCAGGGACGACCGATTCCTGCTCCATTGATTCCTCTTCTTCGCAACTCACTGCTTCATTCGTCTTCGCGGAACCCTCCTCTGGCTCCTTAGTAGCAGCAATTTGATTCATAACCGAAAAGAAAAGGCTCTGATATATATATGTATATAATATTTATGCAGGAACGAAGAGAAAAAGAGGCGCAAGTGACCGAAAGTCGCAGTTGATGGCGACGGATGAAGAGAAAGAAAAGACGTGATTATGAGTGGGGTTACTGTGCATTTACATTTGAGAAGTGATAGCACTCTTGCACACTGTTTTTGTGTATTCTGTGTGCTCCTTCAATTTTATTTGAAATCATAAAATTAGAATCACATTATGTACCATAATAAAAAAAATTCACAAGTTCTAACAAGAAAGTTGTTAAAAAGCTTAACCGTGTATAAATTAATTTTAACTTTAAGTAACAATTTGGTTGTTATGAAGAAGATCATAGATGGCGTGGTGTTAGTGAAAGAAGAAGTTGAAGTTGGTGGTTGGATTCAGTGCGTTTTATTTTTGGGGATTTGGTTTGCATTATTGGTTTGAGACGAAGAAAGTAAAAAGGTTTTTGCATGTGTGGCACTTATTTATTGCAACCAAAAGAGGGCACAGGAGTCGTCGGCAGAGGCATGTGTCTGCTTCTTTTCTCTCTATCACCCAAAATATCGTCTTCATGCAAAATCACATAAATAAATTTAATCCATTTCATGCCAGTGAAAAATTGGTTAATAATATATTATTTAAATTTATTAATTTCACAGAAATTATTTGTGTTATTAAATATTCATTTGAAAAACGTAAAATACTGGGTGAATATTGTTGGGTAGATGTTATGTCAAAGTAATCGGCCCCCAAGGCCAAGTGTAGAATAAGACGCATCATTATTAAAAAATACGTTGTGTAAGACCCTTGTTTGGTCAACCCATTCAACCTTTTCCCATTTCAATGCTTTGATGTATATGCATAACTGTATAATGTTCATACTTAATGTTTCATCAATGATATATATATATATATATATATATATATATATATATTTAATATTTTTATATTTTTTATATATAAGATAATTTAATTATAAGCAGAAAATCGCAATAAAATTTTAAACTTTAAAGCATACATTATATTTACTTGATTTATATGACTGACTGAAATGGAAAATTACCTTGTACTTCGATTGCAAGTTTATATAGATACAATTTAAGAAATTAATCTTTTAAAGGTATATTAAAATACGTCTTGAAAGATCGAGGAAAAATATAAAAAAAATTATTTAAAGTGTATTTTATCTCGACTCTTAAGGTTAAATATGTTTTTTTTCTCTTAACTTTTATTGAATTTTGGAATTAGTCCATTTCGAAACTTTGGATCAATTTAGTCTTTTTCCTTTCGAAATACTGTTATGAAACGCACTTGAAATGTCAAATAAACTTAACTAAATTTGATTAAAATGATTAAATCTACGTATTTCGAGAAATGAAGGATTAAATTAGTCTAAAAATTTGAAATGGACTAATTCCAAAATTCACTAAAAATTAAGGAAGTAAAAACATATTTAACTCTAAATAATATATTAGGTGTACTAGAACAAACAAAACTACGATGAAATTTGAATTTTATAACCAACAATACTTATTAATAATAATTTATCTTGATAATATTATTTCAACTATTTTATATTACAACAACACATAATGATAATATTCTAACAAAATCAAGATACATCCTAATTTCAAAGAACCTCTTGACCAAACACTAAAAAAATATGAATTCATGGAACGAATAATTGAGTAATGCAAAAAGGATCTGATACTAATATCCTTGAAAGAATAAGAAGGAATGGAGCTCCTTGATTATGAAATATGGTGGCACCCCAAAGGATGCTATAAGTATTATAACTCTAGGTGTCTATTTTAAATTAATTTTATTGAATACTTTTACCAATAATGCATATGCCTAAGTAAATGTGATGTAACGATGTAACATTTTTTTTCTCGTCTCAGCATTTTAACAAATCAACTCTAATGATGAAGAGTATACAATCCCAAAAATTATGGAAAAAAAAAAGCTTAAACTATTTCAATGAAAATAAATAAGAAAAAATATTAAGACCGAAAACAAAATTAAACTAACTATTTTTGAATAATAAGGTGTTGTAGTCTCAAATAAAACTCTATTTTCTCATTATTATTTTTTTTATTTTTTTTTTTGAAGTTGAAGAGATTAATTTTGAATGGAACGTCATTTTCCCCGTCATTCCACGGTTTCAAACATGAAGGCATATTTTAAAATAAAAGACGTGTTGTTTAGCTAACTCTTCCTATTCTTTGACAAAAGAAAAAAAAGTGTGTTGACTGAGAGCATGTTATTTTCATTAGTCAAAGATATGAGTTAATTAGACTATAATGGAAAATTTTACGTTGTTATATATGTTGTTATTTTATAGGTGCACAAAATGGTTGAAATTTGAATGAAAATGATTGTTGTAGTGGTAATGCAAGATTATAGTAATTATGTAGCCGCCACAAGTCATGACTAAGCAATCCATGGTTTTTTTCAAGTTCCAATCTAATCATTTACATTATTTATTTGTTTTTTAACCAATACCAAAGAACATGAGAAATCAAACAAATTAGATTAGTTGAATTAATTTGGTTTACTTTGTATACAAGTTTTTAAATTGAATCATCACAACAAAAAGTAAATTATTTGCAGTTAATCATTTTTAGTTGAATATAGACTGTTCTTTTAATACTTTCTTCACAAAAAGTAAATTATATGCAGTTAAAACTCTGTTACATCTTTTGCACCTTCTTCCATTACAATTTTCCTCACCACTTTGTTTCTCTCCACATTTCAGATTCTGCGTGCAACGATGAAGACAACAAAGCCCACAAGCCTAATAAGGTATGGGTCTTGCTAATCAGTGTCCTAAGGGTACCAATTAAGGATAATTAATATATATTGGATTCTACAAAAATACATAAATAAGTGTAATATTAAATAAAATCTGATCTAATAACCATTAATACAACTTTATTTTCTTTAAAAGATAAAAATACTCATAAATATTGTACATGTGTATTTAATATTTTATTTAATGTTCACAAATAAATTTTAAAAACTAATTAAATAATAAAATAACTATATTTTAATGTTGTTAAAATTTAAATTAACAAAAAAATAGTGTTAAACATCTAAAACTTAAAAAAAAACATAAGAAAGTATAAATTAACAGAAAAATCAACAAAAAAAATACTGTTAAACATCTAAAAATTGTTACAAAAAAAGAATAATTAAAGTGTCAATTAAAGACATAATTGATTTTTTTCTTTTTAGTAAAGACCTTAAAAATTCCAAAAACTTGTCCTGTAATAGTAAGTTATTGTCTACACATTTAAAAGGGTATTTTTGTCTTTATAAAATTTATTATGTGCATTTATACTATTTTAATTACTGTATTTAATTATTTCAGCTTTCAATATAAAAATGATGATATAAAAGCACATTTATTATTCCTTAACCAGTGCCTTAAGGGCACTAGTTAGCATTCTCCATAAGGTAGGGTATTGCCCTCTCCCAAACCTTTTGTATTTTATAACATTTTTAACCACCCTTCTACATTCCGGAAATAAAAAGAAATTTTGGGAAAATAAATTATGAAGTGCATGAATAAACACACCAACTTTCAATAATAGAATCTCAAAGTATAATTTTTTCTAGACATACCCTTTACTATTTCCACAAGAAACACTCGTAAGTTTGTTATTTACTTTGTCTTCAATATCCCAATATAAGTATTTGGAAAACTCAAGTTAAATATGTGTATAAAATAGTAATAAATACTATAATGAATATGTAATAATTATATCGTGAACAGTAGTCTCATAAGTTTTTACTAAGGGTGACAAAAGAGCCCGTCGTCAAAAAACGGGTTGGGTCGGGCGAACCCGTGAAACAGAAACGGATCAATAATCACAATCTGTCCCGTATAGGACTGGCTAACGGATCGGGCCGGGCTGACCCGTCTAGTTTTTTTTTAATTTTTTTAATTAGTTTCCAAATTTTTTAATTTGTTTTATTTTTTAAATTTGTTTATATATACATATAAATTATTATTAAAGTCATATTTAATCAAATAAAATATTATTTTAACTTTTAATTATTAGTTAATATTTTTAATTAGATAAGTTAAAATCATTATTAAATTTACATATTAAATTATTCAATTATAACTAATAATTCAAACTTAATTTGTAAGTGTTAGTGATTTAAATTACAATACTATTATATATTTATACATTTAAAATATATAATATAAAAAATAATATTTTTAATTATTTTTATTTTATTTTATTTTTTTAAAACGGGTCAACGGGTCAGAACAAACTGATCCGTACTTTGGCCCGTCAAGTTGACGAGCTGGGCGGGATGGGCCAAAACGGGCTGACGAGTTGAAATCTTCAACCCAGCCCATTCCTTTTAGCACGGGCTGACGGGCTGGCCCGTTGGACCCAACCCGTTTTGCCACCCCTAGTTTTTACCTGGTTGATTTTAGTTACTTAGATAATTACTTTTCTTTAGCTATTTAGAATTTTGCTAATTTATTTTATGTCATAATCCTCCTGTTAGTCGTGTTAACCTTTATCTGGACCTTCAATTAGGGTTGTGATGTGTATTATTGTTGTGATTGATATGTCTCTGCCAACATAACTTCATCTTGGGTTGTTGAGTTGTTATGGTCGAGATGTGTGTATCGTCATGGTGTTATCCTAAGTTGATGAGATCGTCTAAGTCATACATGACACATCAACTCCCATACTCAATATGTTTCGAATATGAAAGTCTAATTTTGTAAGAAAAAAAAATGTATTCTTTAATTATCTTAACCCTTATAAGTATAGTTGTCCCCTAATCTCTATAAGAACAATGACAAAGAGACTTGATTGACATGTGTCAGAGAGGTTTGTTACTTGAGAAGGGCAACAATCTAAGTGAGAGTCGGGTGCTCTTCAAGCTTTATATGTCACAAAATTTTGAAGTTAAAACCTTCTCTCTAAATTTTTTTAGATGATTATAGTAATTGGTTTGATGACCTAATTAGTTAGTTATCCTTAATAAACCAAATTAGATTATACATCGCTCCATTCTTGTCTTTATTTAAAAACTTTAAAACGAGTTTTTTACATATATCAATAAAATAAAATAAAGAATATCCACATTATATAATTAAGATTTAATTAAGTTTTCAAGTTTTCATAAATTTAAATATTTTTAATTAAGTTTTTATTAATTTTGTCTTTTATAAAACATTTAAAATTGTATATTTTTCAATTAAGTTATTATTATTTAATTTACTGTTGAAGTAATATTTGTTATAGTGCTAGACCAACTTGTTTGTATGGATAAAAAAATGTGAGTCTTATTAGTTAATATAAAATAATATTATGGTTAATGGAAAATGATGTTTTACAAACATTTATATATTTTTTAATACAAAATGACAAATCAATATAATAATTATATTATTTTGACAAAAAATAAAATAGTAGAAACTTAATAAAAAAACTTATTACTAATTTAATTTATAAAATAACATTTTTTCCACAAAATAAGAGTATGGCATTGACCCGAGAAAGGTGGAGATTTAACTAAAATTGGTAAAGTCAGTTTCTACTACAGTGTGACCAAGTGGGAACCGGCGCAGGCATATGTGACTGTTTATAATTTCATTCAATTTTTGTGATTAATTTATAGAAAAAATATTATGTACATTTGCATGTTATTTGTAGATTAATCAAATTAGGATATTTTTAATCATTTAAAATATGTATAATATATGGCTGTTAAAATGAACTATTTGTTCTAGAGTTAAGATATTCACACAAACAAATCACTTGTATATTTTGAAAGAACACTTCTATTGTTAAAAAAATATGGCAAAAGTTACTTATATAAATAATATTATTTATAAGAAAAATAACAGTTTTCATTAAGTAAAACATGTCGTTTTAAATTACTCTCCTAAACCAGAACATGTTTGATCAAATAAACCAGAACCAGTTGAGGTAAATAGATCCCATTGAAGGGAAACACATTTCAAGAACATATTTATTATACACCAAACATCTTTGAACAAAATAATATGAATGAGAAAAAATTGTACGAAGAGTGAAGCAACAGATATGAATGAGAAAAAGATAAGGTGAAAGGTGGGCGTTGAAAATGGTGTGGAGAATTTGCGACAGAAAAATTTTCCATTTAAATATTCACTGGCCGGCTGGCGGCTGTATTCCACATTTCCTTGCTTTCAGATTTCAATAGTGTGAACAATAATAAACTCTATTTTCACATTCCATCACATTTCAGCTTTTGTTTCTCATTGTTCATTCAACTTTAAGCCGTAGTTAGTACTACAACACCTCTCTTTCTACCTCAGTTTTCGAATCAACCCATATACACTTCTGTTTCTACCTCAATTTTCAAATCAACCCATATAAGGTGCCCATTTCTCAATCTCAAGAATAACACTCTTTAGAGAATAAAATAAAATGAAAATACTGTTTTACTTTGTTTCTGAATTTGCTTTTGTTAAAAGTTCAAATCTTTTTAAAAAAGGTTTCTGGGTTTTGTTCTTCAGTTTCGTGTTTGATTCTGAGTTGGAGAGACGGTGCATGGCGTTTTTTTTTTTTTTTTTTTTTTTTTTTT
>Ga0214542_1000086_pt1 | contig 119776 bp, 60 predicted proteins | sample CNSS1metaG_FD_160096 | JGI IMG/M metagenome (GOLD analysis project Ga0214542, IMG submission 160096) | Root nodule microbial communities from cowpea collected in UCLA plant growth center, Los Angeles, California, USA - CNSS1 | ecosystem: Host-associated > Plants > Roots > Nodule | place: USA... | reverse complement strand
TATATTTGTAAGTACCTTCATGTAATTGACACTCGACAATCGAACTTTAATTCTCACATTTCCTTGTCTTATAACTCAATTAGATGGCAGATATATTGTTATGCATGTGCTTAAGGAATTCAATTTCTAACTTTATATGGAACGCATATATATATGCATAGCACAGTATATACAAAACAATATACATATAGCAATGCCACACCAGATTTGAAATGAGATCTTCATCCATTTTCCTTAACTGTCAAGTTTTTTCAATTAACAATAGGTCTTATGTTATATTCTTGGAAAGAAATGAATTGTAGGAACATGTAAAAGAAAATAATTAACAATAATGAATTGTCCGTGTTGAAGGCGTCTGTTCACCTACCACCATAATTTCAGAAGACATTTGTGTTGGTTTGAAAAAAATTAAGGAGCTTGGATAGTCATGGCCATTGTATTGAAAATTGAATAAGTAAAAGGTAATGCCTGAAATAAAAGGCAATAGTATAATAATCAAGAAAATCATAACAGTTGCCTTAAAGTTAGTGTATGATATAATTATCTAATTCTTTTATTTGGTTGTGTGTATGATAAAATAGTGATTTTACTAGTCCCATATGTTGATAGCCCAACTGGGCATGCGAGTGGGCGGAAGTCTTGATCAGACCAAGTCAATAAAATGAATCGGTGACATATAGGTTAGGAATTTAATCGCGAGTCTAAGTTCTACATCGGTTAAAAATGTAAAAGTATAGTATTATATAAGAATAAAGATCCATAAACTCATTGTTTTAAGGTTTTTGGTTGAGAATGGTGTCAATGCCTTATGTGGTTGAATTCAGGTCTCATTGGTGTTGTATCTCTTCCTAATAGTTAAGAAAAAAAAATGACGGGGTTGAGAGTGATATCAATGCCTTATGTGGTTGGACTCAGGTTTCATTGCTGTTGTATCTCTCCAGTAATATCCCTCCTTATAGACCTAACAGCATCAATGTTCTTCTCTTGATTTCATTTGACTCTTTCTCTTCCTTTTGGTTAACTATTATGAATAAATACTCCTATCCCACTATTGTTCTTGTAAATCCAACAGAAGAAGTTGTAAAGGGTTGAATGGGCAAGTAAGTGTAGAGAAATTGCGGCGGAGTGTTGTATTGTAACTGTCGGAAGAGACAATGTATAGAATAAGATGAGGTGGAAGAGGAAGAGTTTGAGAGAAGAGAAAATGGAGAAGACTTGGAAATGAAGTTAGGTTTGTGATGAGCCCCTAACCATATATAAAGTAACATTAATACACACATCTTGTCTTCTAAAAGCAATAAGATTAATTGTTATGAGTTTGATGTTGGGGAGAAATGCATCGCAGCTGAGAGAAGTCGCCACAAAATCAGCTTCTTGTCGAATCTGTGGTGATCTTAAGTTTGAGTATTCCATAGTTTATTTAGTTTAGATGGTGTTCCGATATAAGGTTGACTTCCCTTACTCTTTTAAGTATTTGGTTCTTCTATATATGCTTTGCCAAAATGGTAGAATTAAAGTAAGAAACTGGAAGAGTAAAATGATGATAAAAATTTGGATTGTTTAAATTGTCTGATAGGAATGAAAATGAGGTTCATATTCAACCTATATAATCCATATAATCAATTATATAATAAATATTTATTATTATTATTATTATTATTATTTGCAAGATGATTAATTATATATGATTTTTTTTGTATAGATCTTTTTACGTAAAATAAAAATTAAATACAAAAATATGATATCGTTTGGTTGAAAGTTCCACATTAACTAGAGATCACATAATTTCATAATATATAAATAAGTACAAATTTCATCTTATAAACTGAATTTTTATTTTATTTTTTTTTCTTTATTTTTCCTTTTTTTTATCTTTGCTTCGAAATCCAAATCTTAAAATATATTGTTAATCATAATAAAATAATAATTAATATTATCCTGAATTTTAAACATAATAGTTAAATAGAAAAAATTAATAAAAAAAATTGATTGAATTTTAAAAGTTATAATTAAATAGAAATAATTTAAAAAAATAAAAGGTGAGCTTTAGGTAGAAACAAAGAAATAAATAGGTGTTTTGAATTAAAGGTGGTATGATATTTAAGTTAGAGGTAATTTAATTATTAAAAACACGTTTATTATAACGATAATATGGTGTATATATAGGAGTAAAAGAAATGGACAGTATTTCGTGTCTTGGTATACATATGGATAACAGTATTTTGATTCTGTAGGGATAATCTAATTTTATTTTTTTACAGAGTTGCAATTTGTACACAATGGTTAATTTAGTTATCCTACTGTTCGTGTTGACCTGGTGTAACGTTTGTAGTTTTGGATTAATCTAATGTTTAGTTGGATTTAGAATTATTGTTATACGGATTGGTTGAAGATGAATAATAATAGTTACCCCAACTTGATATATTTGCAAAGCAAGTGCATCAAATTATATGATTGTAATTGTCCAATTGAATTTCATCTCTTCCACTTGTACCATATTTTCTGACATCTTGTTCATAATTAATGTCATTGCTTTTAATGGAGTTTTGCGTAATCAGAATCAAGTTTATCTTCACAAGTAATTTATAAAATAATAATATTTTAACTATACTTCTAACCTAAATCTTTAAGGTAATAGAATAGTGGTCTTCTTCTTTATTTCATGTTTCAACATTTTCATTGTAAATGTAGTCTTCTTGTATTTCTAACAAAATTCAACTCACAGATATCTAAAAATTGATATGAAATTATGAATGCAATTGAAAGCCTGTATTTCAGACAATGACATTAACATTGACTTTTAACACTCGGATTATGGGAAAATTTGTCATGAAGAAGAAGTGATTAGGAAATGTTTGAGGTAGAAGTACAGAAATAAATTAGGATGGCTTATAGTATTTTGTTGGTACAAATGGCATTTTGGTAACGACTCCTTCATTGGCTTTTCCTCGAATGATAATCTTTACTTTGGTGCCTGCCTTGTGCAATCCAGATTTGATATATCCCATGGCTATGTTCTTCTGAAGGCAGGGACTGAATCCACCACTGGTTATTTCCCCAATGTTCTTCCCTCCATCATCGTGAATCTCACTGTGGCTTCTGGGAGGTGGACCAGAAGAAATGAAACCAACACGCCTGATGGAAGGACCTTCTTCAAGCTGTTTCAGGATAACATCAGCTCCTAGAAAACCACCTTCTGCTCTCCTTCTCTTCCCTATCGCCCATGTCAGTCCTGCTTCAACTGGTGTAGTGTGCTGTTCCATGTCATTCCCATATAAGCACAATCCAGCTTCAAGTCGCAGACTATCTCTTGCACCCAATCCTGTCAATCTTATCTTCCCTTCAGATTTTTCCAGTATTGCCTTCGCAAGATCTACACCATGCTCTGAAGGAACTGAGATCTCAAATCCATCTTCTCCAGTATACCTGAAAGTCTCGATGAATGAAGCGTTATTCATTATGCTTGGTCTAACCAATTAGATTAAGCACGGTGTCCCTGATAAACTCTACTAACAACAAAAAACTTGCAAAATAAAATCATGATTACTCGGTCAGAATAAGAAAGTTAGTGTATCTTGGAAAGGAAAAGGCGAGATTGTCAAAGTAGTACAAGATGGAGTCTCAGGTAAGTTGATTAGTACTCGGATGAACTTTGAAGAAGGATTGATGATGTTGGTAAGAAAAGCATACCCGGTTCGGGTAAGAAAGCACTGTGAACCATTTATATCCAACACACGGAACTCCCCAAAGTATAGCTTGCTCAAATCATCTTTTGTGAGGTGTTGAAGAACGGGGGCAGCAAGAGGACCCTGCACCAGTGACAACAAGAATCCTAAATTGAGCCGTCTATTAATTCAAAAGCCCCTCAATTTATTTGAATATTTTAACACGAGCACAAATCACATGAACAAGTGAATCGTTATACCTAGTTTTAATCTTGTGACTGGGAAAAGAATATGCGATACTAGAACAAAAGATACAAATGCCATGTGATATGACAGTGTACTAAATAGTTTCCTAAAGCATTGGTTTAATGTTTAATGTCTCTACAGGAGAAAGCCTCAAGCAGCAGGATATAGGCAAATAGGTAACACACGGCAGAAAAACAAGTTAAAAGTGTGTGTAGCAGGTGCCAACGTAGAAGAGCATGTGAAATTACCTGCAGAGCAAGTAAAGATCTCTCATCATGTATGTGCCATGACACATCACCTCCTTTGGCCTTGAATGCCTTCATATGCTCCTCAATATGAGCCAGATCTTTATCCCTGCAGCCAGCATTCACAACCAAATAAATGTGATCATCCGTCACCTTGGTGATTACTGAATCATCAATTGCCCCTCCCTTTTCATTTGTGAAAACAGTGAGTGTCCCAGTTCCAGGGGCAAGCCCAGCAACATCAGCAATGACCAGCTTTTCAAGGAATGGAATAGCATCCTTCCCTTTGAGGCTCAGCCCACACATATGAGAAACATCAAAAAGGCTACCATTCTGCCTACAGTTTATGGTTGAGTCCATGATTGAGTCCTTGTATTGGATTGGCATGCTCCATCCAGCAAATGGAACCATCTTCCCACCGTGAGCAATATGGAAGTCATGAAACACTGTCTTTTTCAGCTCAGCTTCAGAGGCAAAACATCGACGAACAACAGCCTTCTTGCCTCCATTAGCAAGACGACGTGTGACCAATTGCCCAAGTTGCCACAATCCCCCCCTCATTCTCTAAGCTAGAGATATCTGAAGAAACACTTAAAAGGTTAATAAGATAAGTTATTTCAGACAATGGTCACAGGATTTCATGATATTGTAATTGAATCATGTCATTCCTAATTTGGGATTTATAACTCTTTATGACACAAGACGGTACGTCATTCTCCCCAACCAAAATTGCCCAAAATCCCAATGTCAGAACTGGAACAAGAAATTCGATGACGTTGCAGTCAGAGACAAAACCAAGGCCAATTGTAACAAGCCAGATGCGACCCAAAAGGAAATAAAACTCCAATAGAACAATTAAACCACACATTCCATGAAAATTGTCATAGAAAATCTAAAACCACGATATTTTGCAGAACTCAAAAATTGAAACAACATATCAGTGTACGGTGACAAATGAAAAACCCTGCGAGGAATCAATCATATCATATACCGTATAATAAAACAGATAATACTAATAATGGCAACAATAAAACGAGGTTGTTTATCACCCACCATGCACCCGGAATGAAATAAAGACGATATGGATACACTTTCTAGATCTAAATACAATTTCCAGATGATGAGAGTGAGTAACTAAATATACGGATCAACATGACATTATTATGAAACGAAGTGGTAAAATGAAACAGAGAAAAAGAGAAGTGAAAGGTAGAGCACTGACATGAGAGAGATTGGTTTGTTATGTGTGTGGAATTGTTGAGGAAAATGAAGCAAAGGTTTGAGCAGAAAACAGAGAAGAGAAAAGGTGCGAAGTGTGTGTATGAAAGAAGAGAGAGGCTTATCTGTTGGACTTGGACATAAATATAAGATACATAAATATATTTAAATGAAGAAAAAAGAATAAGAAAAAAGCTGGAGTTGGTGGCTGAGAGTGAGAGAGAGAGGTGAGGGGTTCCTCTTCTCAAATCAACAACATACTCTGTCGATAATACCACATCGTTAGTGAGTGGTCGAAGCACTACCAAACCACACTCACTCCTTCCCCATCTCTTTTCACCAACAATACCTTCTACTATTATAACTTTCAGACAATATTCATATAAATATTTTATCTTCAAAATTTATATATGTTCGAACTATCATATGATATATAATATCTTATCATGCTTTTGATATCAACCACCTCAAATTGATTATCACAAACTAATTTTCAATATATAAAAATATAATTAATATCAACTTTGTGGTTTGATTTAATTTTATTATTTACATCAATAAAAAAAGAGTAATGGTTTAGCACGTTATTTTGTAATAAGAAAATTATTTTCAAAATCCTCTTATCCTCCTAATTTTTATATCTGATCACAAACTTTGAGTAATTATGGTATAGCGATTTGCACTAAAAAGGAAAGGCGATAATAAAGCAATGAAGTTGGTGAGATGGTCTGGTCATGAAATAGAAGTGAACCAAAACCTGACTGAAGTGGTTTGAGAAGATTTTCATTGTTACATATTGAAGTGTAAGTCTAAGTTCTAGATCGGATAGAAATGAGAAAATAAAACACTGTATAAGAATAAAAATTCATAAACTCATTATTTTAAGATTTTGGGTGGAGAATAATGTCGATGACTTATTAATTGAATTTAGGTATCAATTCATGTTGTATATCCTAGGGAAACCTCTTTCTCGGTAAACCTATCGTTTATGACAAAAGTTTGAAGAAAGCAATTGGGTGGTTGGTGGCAATTAATCATTGTTTAAAACTAAAAATTGAAGTTGTAATGCATATTCTTATATGAGCCAAAACTTGTTATCTCTAAAGTTCATCGAGTTCAGATTTTTTTTTTTTTTGTTGAATTAGAGTGTAAAAACTTTATACCGCATCTATTGATTATTTTTAAAAAAAAAATCTTAGTTTAACATTATTTGAGCACTGATCAGCTGACCAGGAAAATAATATATAAACAAATTACTGAAATGAGCCTTTGGTGATGGCAAAAGCATGAGATAACATTTTTGGAATCGATACTAAATTTAAATGAAACCTTGTGGATGTTGGGAGCAGAAACGAAAAACAGTACACGGAACGTTGGTATTGTCTGTTGCGCGGAGATTTATGATATTAAGAGTTGAAAGCGATTGTTGGTAGCCAGAAACCATTCATCATATTCGTGGTTCCGCTGAAGCCCCGTTTCGCAGATACTTTTCTAAATTCTCTCTTCTCATTTTCTATTTCTATTTGGTGTATCAGTGAAGTCTATGCTTACCCTCCACCAGGTATTACTCTCCCTCTCTAAACCCCTTTTCCTTATTTTCTTCCTCTTGTCTTTATTGTTCTTGAACCAACCTTTTTTCATTCTTGGGTTGTTTTGAAGGGATCAATATAATGGTTCAAACATGCTAATGGTGTATGCTCCTAGAGCTATTCTGAAGTGCCATTTATACCAAGATTCAGCTTCTGCTCAACAAACATACCCATGCAAGATCAATAACAATGTTAATTTGGTGAATTGCAATCCTAAACCTTTTGGCAGTCCTTCTAGTAATATATTATTTCATAGTTCCTCCTTCTCTGGGAAATGTGATAAGCTACAGAAGAGCCTTCATCTGTTTCATCATGTTGCCACACATAAATGGCTCGTAAGCATGCTTGCTGGACCATTGACTTGTGTAGTTTAGTTGATTCATCAATTATCATTGCTCTTGCTGATTGATATGTTTTGTGTTTTTTTGGTATCATGTCAAGTGTGGGTTACAGGATTCCGTTTCATCTGATGATGAATATCGTTCTTCGCGCAACATAGCCATCAGCTTGTTCAGGCGTTACAGGAACTTCATTGATCGTGGTGGAACCGACAATCTAAAAGTATTACCATTGACATGCCTCCTTTTCATGTTCTTTCAATTCTTTATATTCTAATTACCAGTTTGTGTTGTGTGGTTTCACTCTCAGGAGTTCATCACTGCCGGGGTAAATGCATATTCGCTCGGATGCACTGATGAAGGATTGAGGAAAGAACTTATGGATATGAAGAACTCTGGGATTGAAATTGATGTAATGCAAAGCTTTGGTGGAAGCACCAGCTTGAAATCTAAGATCATCTCAGAGGAGGTCAGTTATAACCAGCTAATTCTAAGCCATCAATCATGATTATCGGAGAATTTCTTTTTAGGATTAGCCTTTTGAATACTGTAAATTGGTAGTGCTGTGTCCGTGTAGAAGGAGCTGATTTTCTCCAATATATTTAGCAGATTCTTAGAGACAGGTTTGTCTGCATATAAACAAACAGGTTAAGCCTCTTTGAAAGAAGCAACGGTAACAGAAATTATAGGACTGATAGTTGTTAGTTAAGCTTGCTAGTTTATTAGTTTTCTAAGTAACTACTAAATGCTAGCTCTTAATAATACAAAACTAAATTGGCATCACTTGCATTACCTGATATGTTCTGCTAGATCTGAGTTGTCTTACTCTTAATGACGTGTATGATGCAGGTTGATGAATGCATTTTCTGGTTAAGCATTATATTCATCACCATCTTGTGCACACCCCAACCAACCATTGTTAGATGGTCATCTACACCTCCGGTGTCAGATGAAGTGAGACTGCAATGGAAAGGCTTTTGTGCTCTTATAGCAAATGCATATTTTATGAAGGGAATGGCTTGGTGAGATGCCATCCTTGCACCTTTTTTTCCTATTCTTTTAGTTTTCCTTAATTTTCAAATATGCTTCTAGTAGAGTAGTAGTGTTAGTGGGGGAAGTTTGCAAGTAACAAAAGCCTGATGGAAATTCACAGTAGTGCTTAATGTGTTTATTGAAGGCTTCCGGTGAAGACTCTTCAATTAGAACAGACAGCTGTGATGGGAGAAGCTGAGAAACCGTCGGTTGTTGCTAGCCGAATGCGATTAGTCTTTAGCACGCTTGAGGTTAGCAGTTTACATATTATTTCGATCAATGTTTGGAAATGGTTACGGCATGCATGCGATTAAGATTACTATTCTTTTGTGTCTCGCAAAATAGAAATAGAATTTGATGTACCTACTTGACTGTTGTAGGTAGTGAGTCCACAGTGGCCAAGAGCATAGAACACGAGATCAAGATAAATCTTCCTCTCAACAATATTGCCCGTTGAGTTGTATTCCGTGTTTGCTGACAAATGTAGCAGCATTTTGCCTGCTGATATTAAAAGGGAAAGCAAATAAAAAACTAGATAACGATGTGGTCATAAGTATGTTGTGCAACCATTTGGATTTCTATTTTGTCTGTCATTTAAGCGATGCGTATATTATACACGTATAAATATAATAATGCCCTTCTGGTCCTTTAAAAATAAAATTTGGGGAACTTACCATCAGTTGGTGCAAACAATACAGAGGATTATTTCATTCAATGGTTGTTCAGTTTCCCTTTAAACGTTGATTTTACATACTTCCCTACGTCTTACATGATCCACTTCGTAATCACTTTCCAACCCGTAACTTCGGATTCTTACACACGATATCGTCCAAAATCATATTTGAAAGTCTTATAAGATAACGTCTATTAATAACTTTCTCTTCAGCATGAAAGAACACCACAAGGGTATATTACAATCAGTGTTAAGAACACCAGAAAACAAAAGTTTTGGGAGAATACACTGATTCTTACTCAGAACAACTGTGGTTTATAATACTTTACAGAAAACTTAAAGATACACGTTCTGCCAAGTTTACAACCTACCAATGACAGTTACCAAAATAAACCCTAGAAGAAAATCCCAAGACTTCACCAGTTAATCTCTAGCTTTCCGGAAGAAAGAACGAAGGAAGCTCTATTTCCCACCTTCTCGAGAAGGGAAAACAAATTTGTGTCTAGACTAGCCAAAGGAACAAATTTCTGACGAAAAATAAAGTGGTCAAAATTGAACTCTGATAACCAAGGTCGTAAGTTAGAAATTGTCACATATCTGGAGAAGCGACAAATTCACTAGCATCTTTCAGTACTCTCCTTGCACGCCAATAAATAGCAGTAGCCTTTTCTGATGTCCCCATCTGCACAATCAACCGAAAAAATAAAGATATGGATGCATCACTAGGGTTGAATGATAAACTATTCGCTACACATAGGTACAAACCAGATATGGAAAAGGATTTAAAAATAAGTAAAAGAGCAATTAAAGCAGTTTTCCCAGCAGGAGTAATACCAAAAGGCGGGAAAATTTTACCTTGGTCTCCATGCGATAATAATCTTGCCATAAGCTGACATTTTGGTCATAAGTTGCGAGTGCAGATTCATACAACTTCCTGGCATTTATGAGACCATCTTTATCTCCTATTGATGCAAGGTTTGTTTCTAAGTCGATGCAATGTCTATGTAACGCAAGGCCAGGATGCGGCAAAGCTAGAAATCTGCAATGAGAACCAATTGAGGAATTTATAGATTTAAGACATAAAATCCTGTGGAAGAATGTTTTGGTAACCAGTACCCTGAGGTAATCCCACTGCACATACCGTTTATAGATATCTCTAGTCTGCTGAATTCCATCTTTTTGAAGTACAAAACTTACAATGGCAGAAGAAAGGGAAAACCCATTTTCACTGCCACCATCTCTGACCAAAGTAACAACAGAAATCTCTACCAGTTTATCAAAATATTGTCTTTGATTTGCGTAGAATTTAAGGGCCTGTATTAAAGAAGAATAGAAAGATGAACTATATGAAGAACTTGGCAGTTTTAATATTATACAAAATAGTTCAAGTGACGGACAAATCCATTCACAAGCTGAACTGAATAAATAAAAATGCATGACCATTTAATAAAGAACCGTACATAAATCTTTTCAGCACTAAGTAGATGCATTCTTTTACCAATTTCAGTTTCAAGTTCAACCGGCAAACAGCAATAATAAAGCATATGGATATCATATTGAAAAAAGAAAACCAGATAAACTGAGACACGGTTCAAAGATCAAATGATCAAGGAACAAATGTTGTTTAATTTAAACCCTGGAGGCAACAGAAATTTGTGTTCAAAAATAATTTGATTGGAATAGATTTCAAGATATGATTGATCGTAGAAAAATAGAAACAAGATATTGCTGGTAACAGCATACCTTTAACCACAAGTTAGATGATTTTGAAGCAGAAAATTTCATTAAACTTTGTTGAAAGAGTTCAAAAAGGGTTTGCATATCAGCATCACTAGGTGTAGGAGAACTTCTTGTGATGTATCTAATTTCAATAGTAATCCTCAACACCCATAACTCCACCGATTCTGCAAGCTTTCCACTGCAAAGCTTTGCTGCCAGTTTCCGAGCCTCCTCCAGTTGTCTCAACTGCAAATGTAAGGACACGTGCTTGCAAGCAAGTTCTTCAGTTATACATCCCATGCTTTCAGCCCTTCCGTATATTGACAGGAGATGTGATATATAGTTTACAGCCTGACCAGATGGCTCAATGATATTGGTTTCTCCTTCTTTAGGAGCTATAATAGCTAATAGAAAATTTGCATACAAACTAAACATAGTTCCTGATGGCATATTTTTCAAAGCCTCGTCATAAACCTACAAAACATATAGGGGTCAGTCCCAACTTTCACCAAACCAACAGGCACATAAGAAGAATCATAGAAAAATCCAACATTACCACGATCTAACAAGCCTTATTCCTAGAGCTGGATACAATTAGATTATTTAAATAGAATTTACCATAACAACCTCCTTCATCAAATATACCTATTTTTCTTAGTTTCAGGCTAAAGCAGTCATAAATCTCAGTCACCAAAATAGCCTTTAATGACGTACCATGCTCACTATGATTTCAGAAGTTCCCAAAGATTCATACCTGAATAGCCTTTTCCACCTGAGGAATTATGACCTCTTCACTCATCCCCTGACCATTTTCAAGATCACATTCACGCCTTGCAAGCCAGTCCCAAAATCCCGGTTGTGATGAAAAATCCCTCTTCGTGTCATTCAATATCTTCTTACACATATCTTCGTAATCTGACAAATTTGTACCCTCCAATATTTCCAAAAATCGCTTCCTAAGACTGAGACTTGAAGGGACAGCTTCAACCGCTCCGCCGTATACAGTCTTAAAAATGTTCATACCATGTTCTGCAAACAATTCCTGCTTCTTTTCCGATTGATCACTTCCAACATTTGCTCCATCATTATCATCACCCTCCACTTTTTCATCCAGAGACATGAACAACTCTTTGTTTTCATCCCTCCATTGTTTTTCATCGTCACGGGTAAGAGTTCCCTCATCTTCACCCAAAGCAACCTTTCGTGCCTTCAACTTATTAAGGTAGGTAAGTTCCAAGCGAAGATACTCCACCCAAAGATCTTCCGAAGTTGGACAAACTCTGAGACCCTCCTGCATCAAAGCACGAGCAGCCGCAACATTCATGTTGTGATCAAATTCCCAAGCCGCAGCATAAATCCAAACTCCCGGAACCTTTGGATGAAACCTAATAACTTTAGCCAATGCCTGCATATTATTCAAAACAGCAATGTTCACATATACAAACCTACATATATAAACACATGTATGAATTACATTTTATTTTATACACGCATATACATACATGTATCCCATAATGAAGAATGCAAACGAAAATGCAATGAAAATGGTCGGAGAATAAATGAGTAAAACAAGATTAAGTACCTTCTTCATCCTGCCATGTTCTCTGATCCTGCAAAACTCGAGATAGCGAAACCAGAGATCGATGTCGCCCTTGTAGCGCTTCAAAGCGAGCTCGTAAATCTCTATGATCCTAAGCAAGCCGGCGACATCCGACTTGGACATCTTCAGTTTCTTGTTGCCTTGCTTTTTCAATTCCCGCGCCACGGACTTCTTGCGGAGCTCGCGGAGAGCGTCGAGCTGAGTCTCATACTCAATATAGGTCAAGAAATCCTGCTTCAGAGGACACGGACGCTTCAGCCTGTACTCGAATTTTCGCCGCTGCTTCACAATCTCGGCGATTTCGAGGCGGTTGAAGAGACCGCGCTGCTCGAGGTCGTCAAGCTCATCTACCATGCGCTCCAATCGGTACTGCACCACGTCCGCCATGTTGCTTGGTTACGAACACCGTCAAACAGAGGAGCAGCGCAAGGAACTATGAAGCTTTTAGTTTCGAACCTGAACCTATCTTTCTGCCAGTTGAGGTAGAAGGAGGGTTTTTCTCACGTTGGGGCTCTTATTGAAAACGGCCCAATCATTGTACGGCCAACCTTAATATTGGGATGGGCCTTTGTGGGCTTCAATTAAAAACGATATGGGAAGAAAAAAAAGAAAAAGCCCACCAACCTTACTATACATTGAGAAGCAAAAGATGTGCAAAATATACACTATCCAAGAAATTTTTTGGTGAAAAATTAAATACCAAGAAAATTTTTATATATATATATATATATATATATATATATATATTTGTTTACAACTTTTTTTATCTTATTTATGCTTGTGGTTAGAACACTGAATTAAAATTTAGGTACATTCTTATCTTAGTAAAAAAATAGTATATTTCTGTTTTTAGTTATATTATTGATATAAGTTATTGATCGACTTTATTTATTTCCTGTCTAAATATATAATTAATTACCTTTAATGTGATATCATCTTCCGAATACTTCTTTTTTCCATTCACCATTTTTGAAGTCAAGAACTTGATTAAGTATATATATATATATATATATATATATATATCCATCATGATCATTGTAACAACAGCAGTCCAGATTTTATTTTATTCTGAAATATAATTAAGAGTAAAATAGGAATATAAAAAAATGTCTTCTTATATATTATTATATAAAAATAAATAACATAAATATAATATATGTATATGTAAAATACAAATGTTATAGATGAATTATTAAGGTAAAACAAGTATTGTCATATTCTTTTACACAAATGCAAAAAAATAGTTAATGACCAGTTGTACGATTTTACAAAATTAATGTTATTATTAATATTTCTTTTGCTATTAAAAACACATATAAAAAATAATTAGTATTATTAAATATAAAAGATAAAATACTCTTATTTCTATAACTTTTTTCTCATAACATTACAGTTCTTGTGAGGATAAGAGAACACTAATCATGAAAGATGAAATACACTTGTCCTATAACATTTTTTTTATACAAGGAAACAAATTAAAAAAACATTTTCTGTTTCAATGATTCTAAAAGAAAATATTTTTATTATAATCTCAATTATTAGGCCTTTACTCAATGATTGTAAATAAATTTTATTTATTTTCTGAGACATATGTACGCCCTCCCATCCAAAACGTTTTTGCTTTGTACTATACAAAATTATAAAAGAAAAACGCATACCGAGTCAGAGACACGAGTACGTTGAAGACAATACTACATTGGTCAGAGTCACGGGTGACCATACTTTTGGTTCACGTACTTCCAAAAATGCTGGCTCTTTCTTCTTCAGCATCTGATTTATTAATGAATACGTGAAAATGATGGAACTTTGAAGTTCATACTTACTACTACCATTACTACACATCTCAAAAAATTGAAATACCCGTAGTAAATATGCCACCCTCTCGTGACATGGTGCAACTGCGATGCATGTAGCTAGCTACAACCTAAATAAATCGAATTATGAAACTAGAAAGGCCTTGTGCGACGACCACTTGCCCTGCCACAAAGAAGTGCATTCTTTGGGACAGGATATTCGTCTCTCCATGACTTCGATGGTGTATACACCCTCAGATAAAATTGTTGTCCCAAGTATTGCCTTGCCCAATTCTCGGACCTTATGTTCCACATTCCCACGTTGTCTAGTGCCATGTAGATTGCAGTCCACGACCTTGGATACACCTGTACGGTGCATCTAGCGACCGTGTCTCTCAGATTGTAGTGTACTCTACTGTCTTGTGTCCACTGTCCGCTGCCAAACCTATTATTCACCTCACAAAACAAAATCATGTTAGTTGTTGTTACACTGTGATTACATGAATGCAATGCAGATTTAGTTGGTTAAATAGTAAAAAGCTATGGGGCATACCCTACAACAAAGAAGGAATAGCCATCAATATGCCATGACTGCACGGAATCCTCCCAATTTTGGAACACAATCTCCACGAACTCGTGGAAATTGGCCCCCATGACAGAGGTTTGGAGGTAGGCATTATTGCCACCGTTTGGATTGGTAGGAATGCTTCCAACGTAGAAAACTCCTTGGATGTTGAAGTAGTCGGCTATTTTCAAAGGGGTATCTGGTGCAACGTATGAGACACCATTCACAGCGTACCTCTGCTTGCCATTGATGTAAGGAGCAGAGTTTGCAAGCATGATGGTCCGGCTCGGTTGGATCAATCCATAGTGGTAAGATCCCTGAGGGTTTGGTCTTGGCCCACTTGCTGTCAGGTTCCACCTGGTTTGGGATCATCAAAACAGAATACTAAATTACTGGTATAATCCTAACAGGTGCATCATGTAACAGTTAATGCAAATTTGTCTCCTGTATATATCAAGCACCAAGGCAACACAATTACCACTTCAAGGACCAAATTGTGCATTAGCTCAACGTGTAACAATAATATGTACTCCAATAGTTATAAAGTTAAACAACAGAATAGCAATATCCAACCAAAAGAATACCGGATAGTTCTAGCCTGATAAACTGATGATGTGATATCAAGGGTAGGCCCTGGAGGAACTGGTCCAGAAACCCCAATGCGTGAATAGCTGTAATGAAGAATGGAAGTTGTTGTGAGTATCCGTCTGGTGAATCTTGTAGAGACAACTATGTAGTAATCCTTGACAGGTTGATCAGCTGTGACCAGCACGGAATAGGACTGTCCAAGATGGATGTCAAGGGAAGAATAGGAGTTTTGGAGGGTATGAGATCCTTCCACCTCCACAAGTTTCAAACTGTGACCCTGGATTCTAAAGTTGATTGATGTTGTGAGCCCCACATTTGATATCCTGAATCTATAAGTCTTACCTGCAGATAAGGCATTGAAATAGTGCTGTAATAAAAGCTTGCATTTTGAAAATTAACAATGACAAGTTATTTGGCTACCTACCTTGATCAACAGTGAATGTGTTTCCATTCCAACCGCGTCCATTGATAAGAAGGCCATCAGGGAAAGGGAGATTATGACCATTCTCTAGTACTCGTCTCAGTCTCTACAATAACAAAGCGTAAGTATAAATGGAATGATGAAGAAAGGATAAATAGAAATGAATGCGAAGGGTTTACTCGGTGGTCTAGCTTGAACCAATCTCCAGCAAGTATGGTAAAGTCTCCAGCAGGAGGAGGAAAAGGGACAGGAATGAGAGGGCGGCTCCAGATTCTGATGCCACCAAATGCTCCAGCAGCTTTGTGCATTCCAAGAGATGGGAAGTAGAAATAACTACCAATCTGGTCTTTTACCTGAATAGCATATGTGAGGTTCCTCCCAGGTGGAATTGGGCAATTTGTGCCCTCCACTCCATCCTGCCAAGAGTTCCTCCTGTGCTGTAACCCATTCCTGCAGAAAACATGCTAAGATCATCAAATCAAATTCTCACAAACGCAATTGTTTCTACCTGCTACATAAACACACTATATAACTTCTGTGTTTGTAAGAATCATTGGTAATGATTGGACGTTGGATAAACAACCTCGGAAAGAACATCAGTTCAGCAAAGTTAGCATATACATTTGTTATAGTAGGGATATGATCCAATTTTGTCAAATCAAATAAAAGATTATTGTCAATAAAATAGTGTTGGGCCTTTTACCATCTCATGTAGCATGGTCCCAGAGAAGTCTCATGGGCACTCTCTATGAAGATATGGAGTCTTATGTAGACTCAACCACGCCAATATAGGACAGAGACTGTAGTTAAGACATCTAGAATGTGCTAGGTGACCTTCCTAAGTTGCCAACTGCTCAAATATACTATTTTAATAGCACGGATCTATAGAGTCGGTCAATTGCAAGATGCTCAAACAGAATATTGTAAAGATGAATACTTTTATGCAGCCACTCATGGAAACATAATCCACGCGTTCCTTAATATAGGACACAGATTTCACCGTAAAGCGTCATTAAAAAAGGGAATCTAACCTCTAATTTACTGTTTGTTTGCAAATGGTTTTTACAAAAAAATTCTCTAAATGATTGATTATTAGAAAAGAGACCAAAAAGATAGCATTGACAAAGACAAAAAAGTTCACAAGTTTGCATGCCCCTGTATATAGCAAGATTTCCCTCTTTCTCATGTACTGAGGCAAATTAGTAGATTTTGTTAAAATACCACACTAACTTGATATATCAAATATAAAGTATTATGTGGGCTCTGAATTTCTTTTTCCAGGGAAGGAAAAAACTGAAATAAGTTATCAGAAAAGTTAAGGAACGGAAAGCGTAATTTTGATGGATAAAAAAAAAGGTAGGAACTTCGAATAGTTGTTATTTAAAATCTGCACAGAAAGTGTATAACTTTCATAAAAGGCATGCTTCCAGGACAGAAATTAAGGAACAAAAGCAGAACAATGCGGATAAGACTAAGATGCAAGAATGTACCAAGAAATGAGGAATGGCTCTCTGAGGTAGTTATAGACATTGATAATCAAGTTGTCATTTGTAACAGCGTCTATTTGAGGCCCCGGAAACTGGCCATTAATCAAGATCCCCTGCAGGATTGGAACCAAGAACCACATTGAACCCAAACATTTTCATCAAAGGGTACCCTACCCCAACCTGTGCTGAGCATAAAGCAAGAAAATTTTTCTTTCTGAGAAGAACAGATATGAAGAGTGGAAGTAAGAAAATACCGTTTGTTTAACACCAAGAGGGTAGATGTCGCCATAGGTGACCTTCCAAGTGAGGTAGCGATAAGGGTCTTCACAGTGGACGAAAGCAAAAGGAAATGTGACAAGAAGAATGAGGAAAGAGAGAAGATTACACTTGCATGGTCTCATTTTGCATACACTGACCTCGGAAGAGTAAGGTGTGGTAACTTGCTGCTTATAATGTAGTGTGTGAACCTCTACATTATAGATCTGTCTGCGTTTGTTTTGTTTTTTTATTTTGTGATGTTTATTAGAAAACAGATTTATAAATTATAACAGAGACCAATAATACAGAAAACACCCTACAACCAAGTCTACAACTAAACAATGTTTCACTTTTTCTAGGTTCTCCTCGTCCTTCTCCTTTGGTGGTTTTAATTTTACTTTGGTTTGCAATTTTTTTTTGGTCGGTGGAAGGAAATGTGGGACAAGTGAAAGTGAAGTTGTGCGTATTTAGAAACAAAAGTTCACGGTTTTATTTTTATACTACATTACACTTAACTTTGATTAACTAATTAAAAGTAAAATTACAATAACTTCTATGTTTTTACTAATTAATTATTTTTTGGTGTATTTATGTGATTTAAGAGAAGAAAAGGGGTAACCTACGATGTGAGTTAAGTTTTGTTTGGTAGCGAAAGCAAAGAAAGATGGAGTGAGTTGTCATCCAGTTGAACAAATAAAGGAGCATCGTGATCACATGCTTCACAGTGGTCCCACTCACCTGCATCCATTTAACATGTTAAATCAACAAAATATATAGCAGTGTCAGCACCCGCAGTAACAAAGACTCACTCGTGCTAATATTTTTAATCTTTTTTACTTTTTTTTCGGTCTCTGTATTAATATTGAAGTTGGTGAATTCAAGTCACGTGCATCTGACATTTTACTCATCCCTAACCCTAACCCTAATTCTAATAAGTTATCGAGAAAAGGAATCCAATTTTGTGATTCAACATGATAAAAATTGTTTGAGTCAGAGTTTAAGTATTTATATCATTTTCAACTGGGCATGGTTTCAATTGCTGCAATTAATAAAGTTGTGGAGTTAAGAAGCATAAGCATTTGCATGGCAACACGAAGAAGGAACATACTTGATTCGTGCAAATGTTGTTACCAATTATTATGCAAAAAACTGAAGCTGAGGCACATTTCAAAAGGCTCATGATTGGTATATTTATAGTGCATTCATTTACAGTTACTACTGACAATACCAACTCAAAAAGAGTCAACACTTTCAAACTTTAATACAAGATTTATAGTCATCGGTTTATTTATAGCGCAATCATTTACGGTAATTTACACAACAACATTACTAGAATCAAGAAAATGTATTTATATTTCTAGTTTATGTAAAATAATCCTAAAATACAAATTAAAAAAACAAGGAATGTGGTGGTGATAATAATGGTGAAAGGAGTTATTATTATAAGATAATGCAAATGTGGCAAGTGTATCTAAACTAAGCACCGCTGTCCCTCAAACAAGTGTTAATAATGGTATAGATGGAGTGAAAAAAAAATTAAAACAGAGATCAAGTAAGATTATTATATGGTGAAGAAAGTCAAACTTAGAAAACAATTAAAAATAACTATTTACCCACATCTTTAGATACTAGTTTACATATTACGTTTTAAAAAACTAGAAACTATAATTAGACTGTAACAGGATCACTCTCTACTTGCTTCGAGATATAGTAAGGTTAATAGTTATAAAGAAGGTAAAGGGTCAGAAAAAATATTAAAGACCATTATAAAATCTGAGTTCAATTGCTATAATCAGGATGTTATAAATATCCGTACCTGCAGAAATTTACGGATAAAACCCGCAATAGATAGAAAATGGATATTAAAAATGGATATCCACTATTCGCGGGTACGGATATTTTTGATGCCCGCATGTTAAAGGGGCGGGTACGGGTATCATAATATCCATATCTGTAGATACCCGTACCCGCTAAACTTTAATTCACAAAAATACTCTATATATATATATATATATATATATATATATATATATATATATATATATATATATTAGTAAAAAACATGCTAACCAAATTTTTTCTCATCAATAGACATCAATTGGAGAGAGTGAGTTTGTTCATCAAAGCACTAATTAAAGAATTTTCATCGTGTTGAACGTCATTTTATATTTTTTTTTTATAATTATTTGGACTTGTATGAACTTGAATTTGTTTGAACTTTATTACAAATTGATGACAGTGATGTATTTTATTTTATTTTATTTGAATTTATGATTAAATATTTATTTTTTAAATAATTTTATAAATACCCGTGGATACCCACGAATATAAAAAAATAGACAGATACCCAATGAATATGGATACGGATACGGGACGGATATTTATCTTGCGGGTATGGTACGGGAGAGCTACTATCTGTACCCTACCCGCCCTGTTGACATCCCTAGCTATAATAAGTTAATATATATTTTAAATTAACTAAATGAAGTGTTTGATATAAAAAATAATCTTATAAAAGAAATACATGTTCCTCATATTTAATATAATATTTAAAAATAACATTGTCAGGAATGGAGAATAACATTATACTATGTAAAAATGGTAAAGATGAAGAGTTTTAGAAATTTACAAAAAACGTATGAAAGAATACACACTGCATTATCTTAATACGTCGTAGATTTTAAGTTTTTCCACAACAAAAAAGTTTATAGTACTCGAGTTTATAGTACTCTTTAATCGAGAGAAAATATACAACACTTTAAAAATAATATATAATTTAATTATACACGCGCGCGCACACCAATAAATGTTAGAAGAAACAAATTCTCCAAAAACTTCATATTTATTTTGAGGTTACAAAGCTAATGAAAAAAAAAATTTGCAATTTAAAAAAAAAGTATTATTAAAATGGCTCTATAAAGTATTTTTGCTTTAAAATTTGATTGTAATTTTTTTTTTTTTAAATTGATTGCATTATTAGCTCTGCACGTTGTTCAGTTTACTCAGGTGTAATAGACAAAAAACCTTTTTCACTTTGTCAGTTTTCCGTTCTTGATAGATTAACAAATTTATGAAAAGAAATGACATGCATAACTAGAAAAGTTTGTGCAATTGCGGGGATAGCTCAGTTGGGAGAGCGTCAGACTGAAGATCTGAAGGTCACGTGTTCGATCCACGTTCACCGCATTTCTTTTACTATTTTTCAATTACTTTTCTTCATATTCAGGGACTAGACCCCATCTGTGTTTTCTGGGGCAACATTTGCAGTGAATGAATTAAGTAATGATGGTCACAAACCTATTTATGATTTTGCATTGAAATGGAATCATACTGCCAAATTAATAAATGCAATTTGAAATGAAAGCAGTATAGGGCCACTGGATCCCTCGTATAATCAATACTATAGTTTCAACAAATAACTTCACTCAAATGCCAAGGATCCTCCTTGTTTTGTCGTCACAAGTCTTAACCAAATTATCAACCAAGCACACCACAGAACTCAGAATTACTTTCTTACAAATGTTAAACTATGTTATAGGCTTTTCGCTCTTAATTATTTTTAAACATAAGTTATTGAATCCTGTCTAAACTTTAGAGCGGATAGCTATAGGGAAGAGAGAAAAAGTAATGGATGACTGTGTTGAGAAGCTTGAGTTGAAAGATTGATTGATGATAAACGTTCTTTGAGAAGTAAGAAATTATGTAAACTGTACACAAATTAGAACACTAATAATTCTCAGAATTGTTTTTATTCAAATGAAACAGCTTCACCACAAAGAATGTTAGCACTTGAGTGGATACATTCTTTTGAAAAGTCCTGATTTCCTTGATGATTATTACAAAGATAAAGAACCAGTGGCCATCTCAGCATGTATTAGCTCGAATTCTCGATCAAATAAGCAGAATAATCAATTTCAAGGGTGAATTATTTTACTATTCTATTAAATAACTCTCGAATGCTTATAAACACGCTTAAATTTTATTACGGAAATCGCATTTCTCAGAATTTGAACTAAATACTTAATATTCTGACAGAATAGCAAAGAGAATTTTACACGTGAGGATTTCAAACCAACGAATTTCAGAAGCTATTTGCAAGCAAAGCACCAAATTTAATGAGTCTCGTCAGACACCCTATTACCATTGGCTAAAATTTTGGTAGTGTTGGACTCTTTTGGCAATATTTCCAGAGATGAATTTAGGGATGGGATTGCCACCTGTCGGTACTATATCCTAAGCAACTAGAGATTGCTGGCCAAAATAAAACAATACTATAATTACAGAATAGTATAACCCATTCGAATTTCAAGAAAAATGCAATACAGAGGAAGGGAAATTATATATATCAAAAGCAGATTAAAGTTCGAAAAAATACAGCATTTGTCCCCATATATACAATGTCAGTAGCGTCTCCATTGCATTTTTCCTGTAATCTGTACAAAATTGCTGCAAAACATGCCTTAGAACATCAAAACAAAGGGTTCACCGGAAAGCCAGATTCTCCAGACAGGCATTACACACTAGAAATTGTCAAAAGAAGACCATAATGATCACTAGGCAAAACTGGAAGTACCAGTTGTTTGATCTCATTTCTTACTTTCTTCTCTTTGTTGTATGAAAGACCAGGTATTACTTCCATCCCAATCATGTCAACACTAATGATCTTAAAATCAGTTAAATGACAAATGAAGCGATCTAATCGCTTCTGGAGAGTACGATTGCCTGTCAACATCTGGTTCGTCTTGGTGTCATAAGTCCAACCACTTTCATCTGGCCTTAGATGAGCCCAGGCATCGATCCATCCATCTTGCAACGGATATTGGCCATCACCTTTATCATCCCAGTTCATGTCACCTCCAAAAACAACATTTGCCTCATTATTGAGAAGGTCTAAAGCCTCATTGGCCTGAACTACTCTTTCCTTGCTGAACATCTGATCCCATTTGGGGGGACCTGGACAGGGACTCTCAAGATGGCTAGTGGCAATAACCAATGACTTGCCATTTTCAGCTTCAACTTCGGCAATGCAAAGTTCTCTTCCCATAACGGAATTGCTGAAGGGCTTGTTGCGGAAAGACTTAACAGGCAGTTTGCTTAGCTGCAATTGTGTACACAGATATGGCAGAAAACATAAACTACCTCTTCGCCAGATAAAGTGCTCACTTAAAAGTAAATATAACCTACAACAACTGTAAAAAATAACTTCTATCTAAATGCAGTCAAGCCATTAAATGCCAAACCAGCAACAACAAGTTCAAAGGATAGACAATCACGATGATTATAAGTATTATAACGTATCAGCACATATTTATCAATATGTGAGTATGAACAGATTTGTTCCTACTTTCTAAAGACTCCTGAGTCCTGTGAACAAACTGCATGTTAGCAGAAAAAAACACTGGCAATCACACCAAAAATGGTGATATATTTAACGTGAAGTAGTATTCAGGTCAGCAAAAATAAATGCAGCACATGGACTATAAAGGGGGTTCAGTCTAGAAACCACCGAACATGTATGTATCAATACAGAGGCAAAGGTTCAAAGATATCAAACTTACCACCATACAGAAGTATGGTCTTGAATAAGCCATCTCAGAAGAAACCGAGCAACGGTACACACTCCACCAGGTAGATTGCTTGAATATATCATATATATTAGGAGTAACCTCCTGAGGTAGCAGAGGTCCAAATTACACAAAGCGACAAAACTTCAAATAAAGTCATCAAATAAGAAAGATAGTTACGGCACAAATATTGAAACCTGGAAGCAGATAAAGTCAGGGGAATGCAACTGAACAAGATCACCAATAGCCTTCATCCTCTTCTGCAACTCCAAATCTTCCCGGAACCAGACATTGTAACTCAGTACCTTAAACGTACTAAAAGCTTTTCCCGACTCCGCATTCTCTGCCACATACGATAGCATTTCATAAACCACGTATTTTGCAGACATTAAAACAATAGAAACGAATAAAAAAAGCTCACCATCGCCGGTGGTACGTGTATCCTTATTGAACGGCTTAACCTTCTTTGAAGTATCAACAACATCATCATCATCATCCTCGACAACATGAACTTCATCGATGGCCTTTCTCTTGTTGCAGGGTCGAAGAGGGAAGAAAACAGAGCCAACGGAAGAATCGTGGTCAGTGCCGTCAGTCAAATCGACGAGATTGGAAAGGGAAAGAACGGGGCATCGAGTAGCGCAGACTTCGCAAGAGGAGTTGTTGTAAGGGTTTAAGAAAGTGCAGGCCTTGCAGGACCATTTCGGAGGCGACGAAGACGAAGAAGAAGGACCCCTTGGGGACGCAGAGGACAAACAAATTTCGCACTCCCATTTTTGAGAAGGAGGGTTCAAGAAAGTGCATTTTTTGCAGGCCCAAGACATCGGAGATGAAATGCGAAACGATCCAAAAATTCTAGGGTTTATGATAAACGATGATGAAGCAAGTGAAGAGAAGAGTAATCCCAGAGGCATTCTACTACTCATATTTCAAATTTCATGCCGTTTTTGCACGACTATCAAAACGCAACGCTTTGAACAAGGTTAAAACGGCACATACCACATAGCCGTACGTGCATAAGGGTGTCCAGTAAAACCCTGCTTACACCGAGGAATAAAAATGAGATAAAATTTTTGGTTAAATACTTTTCTTATTTTTTATTTTTCTTGAATTTAATTTTTTAAATTAAAATATTTTAAATATATTTAAGGTTTCAAACATAATATATAAATTGTTTATATTAATATATTTTCGTATTTTATTTGGATGTTAATTAAGAAATTATTATAAAAAGTGTTTAAAATTTTAAATAAATTTACAAAATTTAATTAAAAATATTAAATTTACATGTAATTTTAAAATTAAAAATTAAATTGTGTCAAAATAAAAGAAAAATATTTTTAATTTGTACTCTAAATTAAAAAAAATTAGAAAAAAATGTATTTAAGTCTAAAAATTTAGTAATAAGTTGGAATGCATCATGAGTTTATTAAGTATATTGATTTCTTTTACAAAATTCAGTCATTTAATTTTACTAACGTTTGAAGATTTTTAATAATTAAGTAATTACCTTCTCTGAATATTAACAGACGTAGTAAGAGAATTTCAATTTGTTTTTATTGCCAAAGTATACTAAATGAATCAATTGCGGGGATAGCTCAGTTGGGAGAGCGTCAGACTGAAGATCTGAAGGTCACGTGTTCGATCCACGTTCACCGCATTTTTTTTACTTTTTCATCATTTTCATTTCTTCATCCATGAATATCTAAGTTGTCGCTAAATTCTTTAATACTTATATTAACATAGCTTATTTCTGATAGCTCAGCTGGGAGAGCGTCAGACTGAAGATGTCACGTATCCGATCCACGTTCACCGCATTTCTTTTACTTTTTCATCATTTTCATTTCTTCATCCATGAATGTCTAAGTTGTCCCTAAACCCTGTAATACTTATATTAATGTAGCTTATTTCTTATTTTAAAATATAAAAACAGGTTCTTACTATAATTTATTCAATTTGAAAAAGAAAATGTGACAATATGAAGTAACTCTGTAACTTATTTATATGATAATATATATCATTATTTTTATTTAACATATATTATTCGAATCTATATTTATAATTATTGAAACACATACATTTACATTATATCATTGGTTAGACTATTCAATTAAATCGTAACTATTTAAATATTTTTCAAGATATTAATTATAATTTTAAAAATAGTAAAAAAATACTAAATTTGCGTTATTTAGTTCTTTTTGTTTTAATAATCTTCACAGTTTAAAAAAGAGATTCTTTTTTGTTTTAATAAGTTATTTAAACATCACTTATGTTATATTCTGAAATTATTTAGTTTGCTACACAATTTAAAAATATTCAAATTAATTATATACGTGTATTCCATAACTTTAAGGCACGTTTACTGCTACCTTTTTTGGTAAGGAGAAAAAAAATGCATTCTCAGCTAGACAACAACCTTTCAAAACTAACTTCTGAATTTTCTTTTCCGGTGAAAATAAATTAAAATTGTTTGGTATTTGGTATACAAATATTCAGATAAATCTTTAGCCAACAATGGTGGTGACACATTCTAAACAAATTGATTAAGAAATACGTACGTTAATTACAAGAGCCCCACGAAAAATAATCAACGCTACTTTCTAATAAAAGGAAGCATCTAAATAAGCCCTAAAAGTTTAGACCTACAAAACATGCACGATTCCTCTCCTCTTATGACCTTATCCTTAACTCTATGAAATTCAAAATTCCAAAAAGAACAAAAAATTGAATTATTTGCACCTCATAAAAGCACCAACAACAAAGTAGGGAGAGACGCAGCCAAGAAAATGTGCAAAACGTTGTGAATTGCACTTATTTTTATGCTGTTAAAGGTTTTGAGCCTAAACTTTTCCCCTGCACTGCTCGACACGGTTGAGTTCACCACCTCCTTTGTTTTGTTGCTCACTTTTTTACTGCATCACATGAAATAATAACGGGTAATCAAGATGCAGGTTGTTTAAAAAATAACAATATGTTGAGATTTTGAGCATAACAAAGATACTACTCATTACAGGACAACATATGATACTTTAGAAAAACAATACGGAGTTGTTTCTGTTATCTTACCTTCCAGGAAATATACAGCTCCCGTGACCTGCAAGGGTATTCCCCACATAAAAGAAAAAGAACATATTAACCACAACTGTTATACCTGGAAACAGACAACAAAGAGAAAAAAACACAAAACTGTGGAGCCCATTCGGCACTGATCATATCTCAAAAGTACTTGGTGGAGCTAGGAGGCAAGAGTACAGTAAGAAATTGGTCTGTAAAAAATTGGAGAGTACGAAAATTACAACTCCATGAAGGTAATCTAGAAACACGGTCCAGAATCCTAGCATTTGTCAGGAGAAACAGTGTGCTCTCAGACAAACCAGTGTCCAACTAAGTCGTGGAGTGGGTGCCAGTCCATGCAAATGCAATTGCCAGCTCCCACTTTCTCTTTCAATTTTCACATAATAATGCCAAACCAAAGGGGGCATTTTGCAGTGTGTGGGCACCACGCACAAAAGTGCCTCGAATCATTACCTCCCACACCTCTTGTGAACTTCCTAAAACCCATTTACATGAACTTTTCGTTACAGAAAGAGTAAACCCTCGAATCACTAATGGTCATGGCGTTATCCTAATGAGTTTCGCGAAACTAACTCACATCTAAACTTTTAATTACCAAAAATAAGTAGCATTTCTCACTACAGTCACACAAAACTTTTCCTTTTGTTGTTAATCAGTTAATTCTGCACCATTGCCACAAACTTAAGGTATGCTAATTAGAGAAAACATGAAAGACCGACAATGATTACTCTAAATCGGCACCCCATTTAATAAAGTTGTATTTCTCGTTTATCTTGGCTCCGATTGCAGCTTAATTGAGCAAAATGACAATGAGAAAACTGAAAACTGAACTTACTGGGATCGGTGGTGGTGATCATAGCCACCCCGTTGAAGTCACAAGTTCCTTGAGTCTTGCCTTGTTTCTGGTAGTAGCTATCAAACGCATAAGAAGCATGGTTCTTCACAGTATTAGGCTGGTAGCAACTCTCCCCAGGCTGAATCTCCGAACAATTGGCCCTTCCCGGTCCACAAGCCCAATCCAGCGCAGCCTGCAACGTCTTCGAATCGAACCCATCCATGGCAATGCAGTATGTCTGATTCGTAGTATCGTTCGCCAAAAAGGTCCCAATTCCGGACACATGAAGCAGATACGCCGGCGTAGAGTTCCCGTAAAACAAACCCCAATTGGCCTCCGACACCGGCGGGGCCCTCAAGTCTTCGTTAAAGAGTTCGTAGATAAACACACTGGAAGTAGTTTCTGGATGCAAAGGGGATCCACTGCGATCAAACACGTGCCGAATCAAGTTGGAATTGTAGGTATCGGCATTGTCCTTGGTGGCATAAGGCTCCTTGGAGTCACCCTTGGCAGGCCACCCAGTTTCGGTGACAAGAACAACAACATCGGTGATGTTGAGGTTCTTCATGGAGAAATAGGCGGCGTCGATCATGGCGTCGAGCACATTGGTGTAGTGAAGCAAGGTGTTGGGGTCGACCATTTCCTTGTTGGGAGTGAGGGGTTTGAAGAGGGCATTGTCGAGAGGAACCACGCCCTTGTTCTGCATGAAGACGTAGTAGGGGTAGAGGTTCATCATGAGAGGGGAACCGGTGCGGGAGAGGAACTGAAGGAGAGGGAGAATGACGGAGACGAGGGTTTCGTTGAAGTAAGCCTGAGAGGGAGGGAAAGGGTCGAGGATGATGGAGGCGGCGTGAGGGGTTGAGACCTTGATCTGTTGGTGGAGGTTGGAAGCGACGAGGGCGTTGTAGAGGGACTCAACGGCGGGGAGAATGAGGGGGGCGGAGGAGGGGACGGTGGTGAGGACCTCGTCACCGACGGAAATTCCGGCGATGAGGGTTTGGGGATAGTAAGCGACGACGTTTCGGTCGATCCAGGAAGCTGCGGTGGCGTTGGAGGAGCCAATGGCGAGGAGCTGGTTGTTAGGAACGCTGATGACGGCCCGAATCTTTGTCCCCGACAGGGCTTTGAGGATGTCCGGGTTGGCATCGTAGATTCGCACGTGCGTTATCTTCTGCAGTTGAAGGAACGCGACCAGGTCCGAGGCTGGTGGGAGGTTGGAGACGTCGGTGCCGATGTTGACGCCCACGAATGGAAGCTTCTCTTCCTCTTCATCTTGGTCCTTCAGCAGGGAATGTAACGGTTCTGCTTCAGCTGCAATGCAAATTGAAAGCAAGTTAATTACTATAATTGAGCACTGCAAAACGGTAAAGTTGGAAAATTTGAAGAGTTTATCGATTACCCAAAGCGTAGAAAGAGAGGAAGAGGATGTGAATGAGAAGGAGGAGCTTAGAGTTTGCCATTGAAAAGGAGGGTGAGCTTCACTTCCTCCTCCCCTGCTTCTGATTCTGCTTCACCTGCAAATCCTTGCATTATCTCATCAAAAGATTATTATTATTATTATGAGTTATTTAAATATTATTTAGTATTTAAGGTAGGTGGAGTTTTGTTGTGTTGGTGAGTGAAGAGAAGAAGAAAATGTGGAGAAGAGGGATGGGGTTAAGAATTGAAGCGGGGAGAGATATCCACCAAATAATGGAGATGTTAGTTTGTTGCACTTACTTCACTCTCTTCTCTTCTCTTCTCTTCTCTCACTTTACTCCAAACTATTCTTCTCTCTCCCTTTTCAGATTCGCTTCTCCTTTCTCTAAAATGCCCTTCAACTACAACCCTACATACCCTATACCAGAGGATTAAAACAGTCTATTTCTTTGTTCCATAATAAAGAGAAGTTAACAAAGGCCAAATCCTCCAAAAGAGGTTTTATTTTGAACCTATTTCTTTGTTCCATGTCCTTCACCCACACAAAGTTGAAATATGTTTTAATTATTAAATTTGGATTAATAAAAAAGACATCTCACGGACTTAATTTGGGAAAGGGGCTTGGCTTTCTGTCAGAGTTTTTGGACACATTTGCGCAAATGAAAGTAGAAAATTGAAAAAAAAAATGGGTAAAACTGTAATTCAACAGTTCATTGGTGGAAGACAGTGACTTTGCTCCCCATTTCTTTTTGGTCTATTTGCCTTCCCTTCTGATTCAACTTTCTTCCCAAAACATGCTCTAACATGTGTTGCCGCCGAATAACTTTAAAATCTAATATCTAGTCCATTCTAATATAACATTACAGTAATTAATCATAAAATTACAACAGGAAAACCATATTTCTAAATTTCAACGCTGTAATGCTTTCAGAAGGCACAATGGCTCAAATAACTAACAATGATTATGTAAGGAAAGTGTATTTTTAACCTAGTTGAGAAAAGCTAACCAAATATAACTTTTTTTAACCTAGTTGAGAGGTAGAAAACAAGCGAATATAACCAGCAGAGTTGTTATTGATTTGAACATGTGAAAACCCTGTTAGCAACAAAACAAGTAACATTCAGAAAAGTAGCAGGAGTGACAGTTTTGCTCCGGATGCAAACAGAGAAACACAGTTGGCTTTGTTAATTAAACTACCACAAGCACATACATGGCATAATGGAAAACACATGTTGATGCAGAAAGACAGAATCACTATGAGCCTACATCACAAGCATTGTCAAATCTATTCATTGCTTAATCTCAAGAAAGTTAAGTTTGTGCCACCAGCACGCCACTCATATATTTCCTACTTTTGAAGCTTTAGATTTTAATAATAATTATGATAATTAGTTAAAGATTAACAATCATTATGTTTGCTTAAAGAAGAAAGGGGAAGCAAACTCACCACAGTGAGGTTCCTCAACCACATGTTCACGTCCTATGATCCAAATAATAGACCTTTAACTAAAAAATGGCAAAAATCTAAGCATCATAGTAAAGACTGTGTATATTAATGGACAAAAAAACTGTTGCAGTCTTTCTGTTGAACTTGAAATAGTGGTTCTGGCAACAAAGCAAAATTGTAAAACGTGAGAGTTTACTTTTCCCACTTCACATTCACTGCTGCATTTTCTGCAAAATACCACTTTGTCGGCTCAATTTTCCATCAGATCATTGGTTGCTAACAGTTATTCAACCATACCAAACATAAAATGCAAACCTAATCTTGGTCATTTTAGTTATAATTTGCATTATTTTGTCGTACATGTATATATCCCAAGTTACACAGTAGTTTTACTAGACTAACAACACTCACTCTAGTATCTAGGATCCGAGGCAATCATAATAACTAATGAGAATTGAGTAACTTCATTTGGCCATATCTCATGAAAGGTAATTAACTTTGATGGCAAGGCAAACACAGACTAGAGAGCACTTGAGAAGTGACAAGAACTCTGCAACTTGACAGTGATGGCGTGTGTATGATATAGTTCTGACAACAACGACAAATCAAAGTATTGGAGGGTTTAGATTATTGGTCTGCAAGATTACTACATCCTTCAAGACCACAAACGTGTCCTTCATGCTTTTGCTTCAGTTATGTCTGCAAAATTATATTATTTTCAGTCTATTTTATTGCAAACACCAATAGGATTATTCAAGCAAAATCATATATAAGAATTGCTTAACAACACTAACTTAATTATAGAAGATGATATAACATGTTCAACTCAGTTAAAGATGTGGATAACTCAAATTTAGAGAAGAAAATGTTTTTAATTTGGTTAGGAACCAAATAAAATTTATATAAGAAACTAGATTACTAATGATATATGGTTGCTTATTTGAAAAATATATAAAACTACAAAAGAGTGGAACAGAAAAATATGAACTGTATGAGCATAATTTTATTGAGCAGTGACATAAATGCACGAAAATGTTAGTAAATATAACGACTAACAAACTAGTGCACTAGTGCCTAAAATAGGAGATAAATTCTTTGGTTAATATGACTTTTATTTGCTTAAAAATTAGTACAAAATATTATTTTTGGGTTGTTAATTTCCAAAATTAACACTCTTCCTTAACTTTTGAAAGGTAAACTTCAAACTTTTACCTCAAGAATTTAAATATGAATTTTGGAAGTACCTTGGTTAGAATATCACCCACTTAAATATGAATTTTGGAAGTACCTTGGTTAGAATATCACGGTTAGAATATCACCCACTTAAATATGAATTTTGGAAGTACCTTGGTTAGAATATCACCCACTTCGTATTCTATTTTGCAGTAAACTAGCTTTTTTTTTTTTTTTTTTTTTTTTTTTGAACTTTTTTTTAATTTCTCATTGAACTTATCTTAAAAGGGAAGGTTTTATCTTAAAGTGCTTTGTTTTGACATAAAAAAACTATTATTGACAATTGAAATTGCAGACTGTTGCCTACAAAAATCTCCGTGCAATCTTCTTATTCTATTTGCAAATCATTCCGCCATTAAGTGGGCTATAATTTGTTGTTTTTTTGAAAATCATGAAAAAGTTTTAGAACCGAAAAATAAACCGTAACCAAAAGTTCTTCTCATATCATAAAAATTAAAATGAGAATCATATATCAAGAGTAATGCCTCAAGAGGGCGGGTATGGTGAAAAAAAAAAAGGCCCAATGAACTGGGCCGTCACCAAACACGTGCACCAAAAGAAGAAAGGTCATTCTGGCGTTAATATTGGTTCTTGAGATTTATTTTGTTCAGCTCGCGCAGTGTTTCTTAGTAATGCAAACAATTTTGGAATAGAACAAACTCCTTTTTAGAAAGAGTTTGTAGGAAATATTGTTTGTTAACCCAATAATATTACAGATAAAATAAACAGTAGAGAAGAAGAAGATAACTGCATGATGAGGCGTAGAAAAAATGTGCTGTAACAGTGATATAAATTCAATATTTTTCAAAACAATTTCCTTATGGACTGCATATGATGATTTAGATTTAGGATTCCTTGGGTATAACAGAGAAAGGAGGGAGAGGAAAGAAAGAAAAAGATTAGTAATTTGATACAGAATAAACAAGGACAAACACATGAAAGACTAGGTAACGAGTGACTGGAGTATTTGTAATAATATATATATATATATATATATATATATATATATATATATATATATATATATATATATATATAATACTTTTGAAAGATGTTTTGCGGTTTAATCATATTGTTAATAAAATATCGAATTTAAGTATAGTTTGAGACTTATTACTGACGCTCCAACAAAAATAGGAAAGTGTAGGAAAGACAAGTTTCATGCCTCTTTATCATCCTACTATAATTTAGGATATGATAATAACAGATATTCATATGAGATGAAGTCACAGTATTATGTATTTATAAACAGATAACTCATCTGGAAAGGATCAAAATAAATCACTTCCTACAGAATGACTACTACCACAGATCCACGCAAGATGGTCTAAAACTATTGAAAGCTAAGGATGTTATTTGTATAAACTAGAGTCGAAACCTGCATTCCCACTACCGACCACTTATCAGAAGAATCTGTGAATGAGCCTATACCAATGTAAAGTCACAGTGGAATTGCAACCCAACAGTCAAGAAATTTGTTGATAACCCTCATCTTAAGGCATTTACAAAAGCCATCAAGGAATCAACATCTCTCTTTTCTGAGGGATACTTTATTGGCCTAGACGAATGCTTTGGGAAAAATATTATTGTAGGGAAGCTTCCTAATTCCAGTTCACGCCTTGCAAATTCTTTCTGCTCTCCATCAGCTCTAAATTTCCCTACCTTCATCCCCGACCCTTCTAACCTGTGCGCCAATTCAACATAAGATTCCTCCATAGCCTGTTGCAATTCATGATATACAATCTCATTAGATAACAGACATTTCAATTCAGCTCACCTTAGTGAGTGAGGCAATCTTAACACAATACAACAACTTGAGTTTACCTGGCAATAGGGGCACCATGGTGCATAGAGCACAACAAGCCACGGTTCTTTCCTGTCCTCCAATTTCGCCAAATTCTCAATTCCTGTCCTGCTCAAGTTAACTACACTCTGGCTGTTGAAAATGTCAGGCACAGTGGCAACACCATTTGCATGAGCTTGGGTTACCCCATTTCCATTTCCTTCAATGTGAGCACCATTCTCCTCCTGCTGCTTTAAATTCCCTTTGTGAAGGCCACATTCCTTAGCTTTGGCATCCTCCCACCACCACCTCCCTTCCCTTTCATGTTGTCCAGGTAAAACAGGCCTAGTGCAGGGCTCACACCCAATTGAAACATACCCCTGTGAATGCAAGGAATTCACAGGCACATCCATGGTCCTAAGGAAGTTCCAAATGTCATTGCCCTTCACATTTGCAACCGGGTTCCACTTCACCAAGCTTCCAATTCCACCATCCATTCCCTCAAAAACCGGATCCACCTGAACAACCGGTACTTCGGACCTAGTACCAGGTGACTGGTCTTTCCTCTGACCGGTTATCCATGCTCTGAGACCCTTGAGTGCCCTCCTCAAAGGCCTCACCTTCCTCACCCTGCAACACTCCTGATGACCATCCTCGTAGAAAGAGAACAAACCCTTACTCCTCACCAATGCCTGAACCTCAACAGCATCAGGGAACATGTACTCAATGCGGATCCCGTAATGCTTCTCAACCGCATCAAACAATCGATAAGTTTCCGGGTTGAGTCTCCCAGTGTCCAGACTGAAAACCCTGAAGGGTCGACCCGTCAACTTTGCATACTCGATCAAAGCAACATCTTCAGCACCACTGCAAAGCGCCACGCCAACGCATAAACAATAATTAGAATATAAATTTTCTTTTTGTTACAATTAACGGAATAATCAGCAACGAGGGTGGTGTTAATTACCTGAATGCAATGGCAATGTCGTGGCCGAATGTGGCGAGGGCTCTATCCATGATTTGAAGAGGTGAGGCATCGTCGAGATCAGTGGCTATCTGTTGAAGATCTTGCTCTTTCGTCTCTGATGACGGAATACATAATCACGTGGTTGCATTAGCAGTGGCACGTGCGCATGATGAATTCGAAATGAATTGATTAATAATAGAAAACGTACCGGAAGCAACCGCGGTTGATGCTGCTGCGAGAGGAAGAAGGGAATCCTTACGAGGAGGCTGGGCGTTAACGGGCTTTGCGAAACTCTGTCTGATATTAACGGCGGCTCCATTGGGCCTCTCCGAAATGGTGATTGATCCAATTTGCGGAATGTTATTGGGTTGTGATGATGGAAATTTGAAGGAGGAGGGTGTGGAGATTGAAGAAGTGAAAGCGAGGGCCATAATGGGAAATAAAAGGAAAATTGTTGTGAGAAACGGTTGAAGAGGAATAGAGTTGCGTTGGTATATATACAGAGGAAGAAACGAAAGCAAAATCAAATTAAGAAGCGAGCATTAAGGTTCATTGAATGTGGACGTTGGTTTGTTGGATGCTTACGTGGCATGCGGAGAATGTATGGTAGTGTGCGTGTGGCCTCATCGCTTCCGTCAGATCCAATTCTTCATGCAATGTTCTGATTGAATTCTATCACGTTTTCGTTGACTTCTTCCCTTCTAAAATTATTTTTTCAACACATAAAAAATGTAAATTTGTTTATTTTGATATAAAATTATTTTTTTAAGAAAAAACAAACAAACTCAACCAACATACCCTATAGTTAGTGTAGTTTTAGTCATCTAAATTAACGTCTTCTGATAAAACATATTCTTTTATTTATCTATTTTTTTTTAATTTTGAAATAATATAGTTATCGAAAGAGTGAAGTTGTTCAAAAAGGTAAAAGAAAAATTATTATTGTTCTTCCTTTGCGTAGAAGAATCTTAAATTACGGTCACTTATTTGATGAACAATAGTTTATGATCGACAACTTTTTTGGATATTTATGAGACCATGTATAGTATTATAACATATGTGTTCACCTAGTTACTAATCTTCTTTATCCTATTATGACTATCTAATGCATGGCATATATTCACTTACGTTACGTAAGTATTTTGTCAAACTAGAGCACAAAAATTAACCTTATAACGCGGAAATTGTTCTCGCTTCATGATTCACCAATATTGTAATAATTTCTAGAGTTGATCTTGTTTTTATTTTTTTAATATCCAACAAGAAAAACGAAAAAAATATATGAATATCTATAACAAAAATATTAATCAAAGACGATATGCATTAGCTTCGGGTAAATATATTTCAATTCTCAACTAGTTGGTTAATGATGTCTTGTCTTAGTTAGCTTGTTTGCTCAAGATTATTTACTATAAGATGTTATTTCTTGTTCTTTCCCTCTCTCTATATATATACAGGTCTAATGTTGACATGAAATATAAAACTACTACTGTTTTAGACATGGAAAATGAATATTTTAAGATATTCTACATGATAATTATGAAATTTTATATGACAATTATTATATATATATATATATATATATATTTATATATTTATATTGTTCCAATAATTGAGATGTCTTCTAAGGATAAAATTGTGACGGAATACAAACTTTAAAGTGGACCATACCTTGGATGCATGGTGATTAACCCTAGTGATGTCACTTAGTGAACTTGGGACCGAACGTCCACTGTAAAGCCGATAACGAGGTTCTAAGACAAATCATCGATTTCTTAAGCTCTCCATTAGGATGAACAATCATTTTCCTTGGACCTCGACTAGGGGTCTTATATTCTTACCATGCCAATCGCTTAGGAGTCAATGTCAAAGGCAGTTTAAATACTCATTTCATCCTTCGGTACACCTTTTAAGGAAAACCGTGATGGTGCTCTAGGTTCCGAAAGGAACAATATCTCAGATGCGGAGTGATTGAACCTCCCAATGATAGTCGACGAACTTGGGATCGAAACATTGACTCCCATCTTGAGATCGATAACGAGGTTCTAAGACGAACCATCAATCCCTTAAGTCCTCAATTGAAGATGAACATTCTCCTTAGACCTCAACTAGGGAGTTTATGTTCCTATCATGTCCAATAGTTTCACATTGTTTAAGACTAAACCGTGACGGAACTCCAAAGCAGACAATTCTTCATATATATATATATATATATGATAATTATCCCTAACAATGATAGTCTATGAACTTAAAATCAAAACATTGAATATATATATATATATATATATATATATATATATATATATATATATATATATATATATATATATATACATATTATTTGCTTAATCTTATAATTTAAAAAAAAATTGATATCTAATTGAAAACTTCAAAAATAATGAAATCAATTCAAAAACAAATAGACGAAATAAACTACTAACTCAAATTTATATTATGATTTATGTGATGATAAATAGTTTAGATTAATGTGAGTATATCTATAAAATGCGAATTTAAGTGTGATAATAAATTGTTTTCAATTCAAATATCAACAACCTCGATTGAATTTTTAGTCACAAATCATGCACTAGAAAACGTCTTGTGAAAGAAAATTATTTGCAGTATGTGGTTGAGAATTAAGTAAGAAAAAGTTTTGCATTAATTGCATGTCATTATAAGATGTGCTTTACACTTATTCTTTAGTTGAGAATGATACGTTGACGATGAAAGGATATGTTAATCACACATTTTACCACTTAAATATTATTAATTTGTAATATTTGTTATTTGATTTTTTTTCACACATTTTATGGATATCTAAAAAAAAGTAAAATGATTTATTGTTGTATTAAATATGTAAGAAAGTGTTATTTTTATTAATTTAAACAAATATATTATTTTATTACAAATATTATTAAAATGTATACAAGTAAAAATAATGTTAAAATTTGTGAAACAAAACTTAAATGATCGAATTGTGAAAAGGAGATACGATAAAAATATTAGAATGTAATAATAATAGAATTAGAATGTAATAATTAGAATACCTTTTAAACTCTTATAATTTAAATCATTAATACTTCGGATACTAAAATAATTTAAAAAGAAATATAATAATTATTTTAACTTATTAATTAAAAATATTAATTAATTAATTAAAACTTAGATAAAATTAATTGTATTTTAAATATTTATTTATAAATATATACAAACACATTAAGAAAAAGCTAAATAATTAAAAATTAAAAAAAATGGTGGGTGAATCTATTTAGCTATTCTGTGGTAAAACAGGTTGTAATCTTTGACTATTTTCTTTTAGACTAATCTTATCCAATTCGTTTTTTACATATCAACATATAAAAAGAATGGACCGCTCCGTTTTGTCAAATCCTAGGCATTTTTATAATACTGTAACGGAACTATGAAATAAAGTATGAAAAATTTTGGTAAATATTTCTTTTTTTAATTTATTAAATGAATTAAAATAACACCTACAGAATAATAAAAATCAAATTCACGACCAATAAGAGAAATCACATTTTTACAATAAAAAATTGTTGAAAAAAGTACTAAAGTGTAATTTCATTAAAAAGTAGCAATATAAAAGCAGTTTATGTGAATTATATATACGCGGGCTTCTACTACTGTAATCACAGACATACACAGACCCAGAACAATCTATAGGTAAGTCACTTCAAATGTTTCTGACATGTCTTTGATTGTAGTTTTTGTTTGATTTGAGAATACTTGTTTCGTTTGTAGGAATTTGTTTGGTTTAATTCTTTTGAACCACTTCTCGTTTTCTTCATAATTTCTGATACCTGGGTGGGTTTAGTTTACTGTCGGTTTTGTTGCTATGCTCCTAGCAATGCCTTAAGCTTGGTACTCCACCACTTTTGCATCTTGATGAAGTCCTAAAACAAACCGATCTGGACTCGTTATTTAGATTTTCCAACTTCTTGTTTGCTTTTATAAAATCTTGATATATGTATGTTTAATAATTAAATCCAACAAATCTATTCACCTTTTCTTAATGCAGAGTGATGGTGTTTAGTTTGGTTTTTATGCACTGCAAATGTAAAACTTTTTGGGAGATGGTGTTTGAATGTTTATGGCTTGTGTTGCAGAATCAAACACCGAATATGGCTGACTTGTTGGAATGGCCAAAGAAAGATAACCGTCGCATGCTCCATGTTGTCTACCGTGTTGGCGATCTTGATCGCACCATCAAGTTGGTTTCTTGTGACATGGGTTCTCGTTGATTGGTACACTCTGTGTTATTTGGTGCTTAAAATTTTCTCACGGTTCTTTCAGGTTTTATACAGAATGCTTTGGAATGAAACTTTTGAGGCATAGAGATATCCCGGATGAAAAATATGCCAATGCTTTTCTTGGATTTGGCCCTGAAGAATCCCATTTTGTTGTCGAATTAACATACAGTATGCTACGCTGATCTTTTCCTTGTCGCACATGCGTACCTTGGTGTCTGATTGAATGTATATTTTGGGTTCAATGATATAATTTTGATGTTTTTCTTTGTCAATGGGTTAGCATTTGTTTATTTTTCACTACATGACAAGTATGTTATCACCACGCCGTAACACTTGGACTTTTGTATTTTTCTAACTGCTTAAATGTCACCTTATTGTCAGATTATGGGGTGACCTCGTATGACATAGGGGATGGCTTTGGACATTTTGCAATTGCAACTCAGGATGTAAGACAAAGTCCACCTTTACAAAAGCTTGAGTATTTATATGCACAGTGAATAAAATGAACTCTTTGTTGCTTCAATTTTTAGATTTACAAATCGATTGAGCTCATCCGGGCCAAGGGAGGAAACATCACTAGGGAGCCTGGACCAGTTCAGGGTGGGACTACTGTTATTGCCTTTGTGAAGGATCCAGATGGTTATACTTTTGGATTTATCCAAAGACCTACTGTCCATGACCCATTTTGTCAAGTAATGCTTCGTGTTGGAGATTTAGAACGCTCAACTAAGTTTTATGAAAAGGTAACTATCCATGTTTTCCCCCATATAATCCAGTGCTATTGTTGTAGTCAAAACTGGTTCAAACTTTGTCTTTGGTACAACTGGATCAGTATCCACTGACTGTCAACTTTGAGAAGTTTTCCATTAATTATTTATTTTGTTTTTGTGTCCATAAGCAAAAATTCTATTATGCTTTTAGTTTGTGTGCTGTGTAACTGTATTCAATCAGCAGAATTCAGTATGAAGCATTCTTAATGTGAACCAAAACTCAAGTTACAGATTTTGGTTTGTTCCATGGAAATTCTATTCAAGTGCCCTCTTATCTATTTCAACTGTTCTTTATAGAATTGACCTGTTTTATTGGTGGGTTTCAAGACCGGAAAATCAGCTAACTGTGTTGTTGTGGCTTCCAATTTGTAGCTACCATTGAAAGACTGAAACTTGATGTTCTATTTTGCATGGAACAGATTTGGATTATTTACCTAAAAAGGCCTGGTGTAGCAATTGATTGCTTTTGCTTGTGATGCTCAAAATAGGATCATAAAACTGCTTTTGATGAAATGTGATTTAAATTTTTATTAATCAAATGCATTTTATTGACCAAAGAAATTTTCTTATGGGATCATTTGCACAGGCTTTGGGCATGAAGGTTCTAAGGAAGGTTGATAAGCCTGATTCCAAGGTGAAATTTCTTATTGGTATTCCTTAGCAATGCATTTTTCATGTGTAAGTCATTCTAATAACTAGCAACATTTTTCAACTTGCATGTCCTACAGTACACTGCAGTTATGCTTGGGTATGGAGAGGAGCATGAGACAACTGTGTTGGAGTTGACTAATAACTATGGTGTCACTGAATACTCTAAGGGTAATGCCTATGCACAGGTTAGTTAACAGCTTCTGTTATCTGACTTTCTTGGAACCTAAACTGTTTTTCTACACTTTTCTCTGTTTGTGTACTTCTTAATGATAAAGTTCATGTTCCTAATGTAACAGATTGCTATTGGTACTGATGATGTATACAAGAGTGCTGAGGTAGTTAGCCAAGTTATACAAGAGGTAGGAGGGAAGATTACCCGGCAACCAGGGCCAATTCCTGGCCTTAATACAAAAATCACTTCGTTTTTAGATCCTGATGGGTGGAAAACTGTGAGTCTCTCCCTTCTTCTCACCATATTGAGGATCTTGTAGAATCATATAAATACCTGTTTGCTTCAGGGTCTGATGATATCATACTGTCATATAAACTTAATGTTTGGGTTGGGAGATTGGAGTTTTAGATTCCATCTAACATGACCTAAAAATCATGGATTATATGTTAAACCTTTAAGTGACTGGTTTAACGGTAACTTTCTATGCTGTTAACTTTTTGGTCTAAAATATGTTGTTTCAACTTTTGTAATTCGGTTTCCATGGAGATGGTCAAATGCTCTTTTGTTAATGTTCTGTCATTTTAATAATTAGTGCTTGGTTGTCTGATTCATTTTGTTTGAGTTTTGTAGGTATTGGTTGACAATGTTGATTTCTTGGAGGAACTGAAGTGAAGAGCGAGCTTAACAGGAAATAACTAGTCCTGATTATTTCGTATGAATAAGTTGTCTCGCATTTTCTCATCCATTGTGTTGTATCAGGATACCATTTGTCAACATGTTTGTTTTTTTGGGGGGTTCTTTCAGTGACTTGAAACACAATTGAAACCTCATTATCTATGCAACCTATGATTAGTATACTAATTTATTATATACAACTCCTGTTGAGCATTGTTTTAAAAATGATTTTGTGTAATGGTTTAGATTGGTTGGTACCATGAACAGAAGCAAGTTCCCATTATATTTTTAGTTTTTATTGGATGGGCAAATTTAAAGCTTCAATCGATTTTAACACGAATAGACAACTTGAACTGTAATTTTTTATAATATTATTTAAGATTATTTAATAATTTTAATAAAGATTGTTGTTAAGTCTTTCTAAACTTTGAATTCATATCCATTAAACTCAATAAATTAGTACTAGTAACATTTTTAAATTTTGTATTATAGGAATTTTGATTATAGAAATTGAGCTCGTGAATAATTCAATGATTGCACATTCTTATGTGTGGGCAATATTCTTAAGCATTGTTTGTTCACAGGATGAAATAAAAGATTTTGGCCTGCATAACAGACATGAAATTATCTCTGTACTTCAATTTTAACTACTTTCTAACTTTTTTAAAGAGAAGTTATTACTTGCTCCAAGATTATCTGATCTCAGTAAATTTTCTAATTAGCACAACCATAATTTATTTTTACCAAAAAGAGTCAACCACATAAGGGAGTGTGTAAGGAAATCTGGTTCCCTAAAATCCCGATCAACAAAAAAGATAAAAAGCCTTGGTGTAGCAGATGATGGAAGAAGAAAACTTTGGGTGGCTGGGTCATTCATTAATTTGCCACAATAATTCAATAGAGTCATTTATTTATATACTTTGGAGGCAAAGTTGGCATTGCCAGCATTCACTCCACTGTCAAAACTATGATAATATACTCCAAATCACCTCCTTAGGAGATGCAAAGAATTTTGAAAGAAATGAAAGGGGCAATGCTTTTCATGGATACTTCCTCCACCGTGTCTCTGATTATAAATCTACCTCTGATGAACAACACTGAACTCCTATAACACTGTATCCATAGGATAACAACCAAGAACTCGAAGAAAACTAGCAAATTCCTGAAATGGAAATGAAATAAATAAATAGACGTTACCAACAACTAGAGATAACGTTTGATTTGAACGCTGTATTTCATAATATGGAGTCACCAAAGATAAAAACATTGCTTTAATACTTTTTCTTTACTGAAAAAGAGTGAGGACGGATGAGTTTTATGATTATGCATGCATTTATAGATTAGTCAAAGGAAGCTTAACAGTGGACTACGGAACTGATATTATGTAAAAGGAGTTAAAGTTAGAGAAGTAAAAGCAAAAAAAGCTTTCCCATCAGGATTGTGGAATATGCAACCAGATTAATGGGTTTGAATGTGGTATCTCCTTTTTCAATCAAATAAAAGTACTCTTTACAAATTGTCATCCTTGTGCTAGTTTCTAAAATTCAATATTGTGCAAGTAGATTCATTATTCATCAATATAGTATTAAATAATTATATCAGATGCACCTGCACTAATAAATTTTATAGATTTCAACCAAAAGATTAATCTAAAGTATTTGAATTCATAAGAAACAAAATATTAAACTGGGTTGATGAGATAATGGGCAGACCTGCAACTGTCCTAAAGCATATTGTGCACGAGGTTCTGCCATAGAAGCTTCAATGTCAATGTAGAAGAGGTAGTCAAAGTACCTGCTACCAGAGAAGTTTTATGCCTAAAACCATTCACACGTATGCAAAATACCAGTATCGTTGATCATATTCATAAAGTAAAAACTAAACCGCGCCTGAGAACCTTTTCCTTTCTGCATTTGAACTGGAAACTTGAAAATTTGTTATTTAGAATAAAGTGCAAGGAAGAGTTAACAGAGAATCTTTTCAAAATAACTTCTTTTTAACTTATTTCCGTAAATTTCATAGTGAAGATTACGAATAAGTTGGGCAAGTGTTAATAAAGCTTTTTATTGAAATGTACCCTTGATCAATTTGAGATAAAGTTCGAACCACTTATCAATTTGCATTTTAAGCAGAGAAATTACACCCTAAATTTTACCATCGCAAATCTTGAACCGAACGGAATTACTTACTTGGAATTCCCTTGATTTGAATCATCCACAACCCTTAATGGACGCTGCTTCAGCGGACAGCTCTCTATCTGAATTTCCATGAAAAAAATAAGAGGAATGAATGCGTGTCTTAATTTTAAAACTTCAATATCAATAACTATAACACACCTTTGACAAATTAATATCCCTCATAGCAAAAACTGCCAAGGCTTTGAACAGTACACCAGGACCTTCTTCTAGACTGAAAACAATGCTAGTCTGAGAGAGAGAAGTCATGAACTCATAAGCACATTTTGTAAAAATCAATGTAAAGAACTAAAATTAGTATACCTTATGTGGCTTGTCAGTTCCTGGAATTATAGGATCCCTTGCAAGGACCAAGAAACGAGTAATGTTCTCATCATCATCCTATCAAAATCGCAATGAATCATTTAAGCTAGACTCTTGTTGACTTCACCAGAAACTGCAAACATGTTTTTGTTTTCTAGTTTTTTGTAGCTTCAACAGAATATATTATCCAATAATAGCTAAGGATGGAGAAAGGAATATCCAGTAATTTTCTATGTATATCTGACATCATCCAGTTTTAATATAGAAATTATATATTTATGAATTGTCTCCTCTTCATCCGTTGAAAGTCGTATAATGACAACATCTAGCTTTGATGCATCTGATGGACATTGTCTGATGAAAGTCGACTGTCTTCTATAGCACATGCGAATACTCATAATCATTCTTAGATGATTTTTTTGTTTAATGAGTTAGGTTTTTTATTATTTTGTTATTTGTTAGGTACAGTTGCAACTAGTCTACATATCTCGAGCCTATCTAACTTAACCAAGAGCTGAAGAGTTTGATTAATATGTGCTTGTGTAATTTGTATTGATCACTCCTGTAATTCGTTTTTTCCTATATGAGCGAGTCTGATATGTAAACTCTGTGTAATCATCGTGTTCTTTGTTCTTGTATGTGTTCATCAAGTAGGAATTTACTGAATATATCATTTTTCTCTTTTCACCATATTTTTTATATTTACTTGCATGTTCTATATTACATTCACTAGAGCGTCTAATGTTCTTCGCATCTAGTGAGTTTCTTCATATCTGATACCAAAAAAAATGGTAGTGGAGCTTCAATTCTTATCCGTTCTTCATCTATAGGCGGTAATCCCCTCTGTTTGTTTATTTTTGTCGTAAAGAAAATCTTCAAGAAGACATTCAAGAGAAAGGTTATGGTGATCAAAATTGAAAAGTTTACAAAGAGAACTCTTTCAATCTGTAGCACATCAAGATGATTGCTTTATTGAAGGACAGGGAGTGTATACACCCCTATCTGGTAGGACTGAACATCCAGAGGAGTTTGTTGTGAGAATTCAAGAGTTGAAGGCTCATTCTCTACTCCTCTTGTCCCTTTTAGATAAAATTCTTTATAAGGTAGTGAATGACTACTTTTGGGTTGCAGTTGAAGCTGAAGAAGTTGTGCATGACAAAGTCCATCTGTAACAAATTGTTTCAAAAAGGGAACTTTATTGACGGAATACAGTTCCCATGTTAATCTTTTGTTAAATGTAGACAACCTGCTTATAGTGTTTATGCATAAGGTAGAGATTCAAAGTTCAAGTCACTATTGAGCAGTGAATTTGAGATGAAAGACTTAGGAGATGCTGGTAGAGTTTTGAGCAAGCACACTAAGCGAGATTGTGCTCAGAAGAAGCTCTTTCAGGGTCAATAAAGTACATTTAGAAGGTCTTGGACTGTTTTGGCATGAGGGTGTCATGTCAGTTGCTACTCCTTTGACATTGTCTATTCATCTATTTATTATAAGCAGTACTGCCTTTTCATAATTCAATAAGGAATACATGACTCATGTTTCTTATGTTAGTGCAGTGGGGAGTCGGATGTATGTTATGGTAGACCTTTCTCCTGCCGGTTATAGGACGAGTACGTATATGGTTAATCCTAGAAAGGAGCACTAGTAATGGTTAATTGTATTTCTAGGTACCTTAAAGGTACATCTATTGTTGGGCTCGTGTACAAGGATGACCCAGGCCCTAATGGTGATACAGGATGCTATTATCATTGTATGATAGTCTAAGTGCAATTTACTTAGCTAAGGATCGAGTTCAACATGAATGAATCAAGCATATTAATGTTATGTATCATTTTCTTTGCAAAAAAGAATGATTCGAAGTGTGCAAAATTGGTACAATGGAGAATCTAGCTGATATGTTCAACACCAAGCCTATTCCAAGAAGCAAGTGAGTCTACTATTTGGATTTGTTGAATGTTGATTGCTGGTGACAATCGTCTGATGACACTGATTTGGAAGAAAACTCAAATCAAGGTGAATATTTGTTGACTCATGCCTTGTTTCTTTTTTGTTTGCTAAAAGTAGTATAATGATAACATGAAACTTTATTTAGTGCACGATTGTTTTGTTTAGTTAGTTAAGCTTTTTATTATTTCATTACATAGTTGGTTATAGTTGCAGCTCGTCTATATATACTCGAGTCTATCTAACTTAGCCAAGAGTTGGATTGATACGTGTTTGTGTAATTTATACCGATCATTTCTGTAATTCGCTCTTTCCTGTTTGAGCAATTATGTGTGATATGTAAACTCGATGTAATCATCGTGTTCTGTTCTTGTACGTATTCATCAAAAATGAGTTTATAGAATATATCACTCTTCTCGTTTTGATCATATCTTTGATCTTTCCTTACACATTCTATACTACGTTCACTAGAGCATCTAGTGTTCTTGATCTCTAATACCCAACAAAACTACTTACTTTCTATTAGAAAACCAAATATTTTCTATGACATAAAGTCATACTAAATCCAATCCATTAATGGATCCTTCCTAACTAACATGGATTCAATTCCCATTAAGCCATCTACATATCAACACTATCAGGTACCAAGGCCTTCTTTCAAATTGTATGTTATACCATGGAGTTATCTGTGCAGCTTTTCACTCAAGCTTAGAGCTTACATGCTTGACAAACAAACAAATTTCTTTTCTGTCAACATCTGGGTCCACCAAGATACAAACTTGCACAGAATCAAAAGAAAAGGAAAGAGAAATCGATAGGAAATAATTACACTATAAATGCTATCACCAAGCAAAATACAGCATGATCACTTACTTTTAGAAAATCTATTAATTTGGTTACAGCCATATTTTTCATTGCTAGAAGTGATGATCAAATTTCAATTTAATAGACTGGGCCAAACATTTAAAATATATCAATAAGGCATCAATTTCTAACCCAATGACATCCAATTTGCATGCATTAAAGTTGGTGTTGTGATAAAAGAAAACGTGAGCTAAGGCAATATAATTTAGCAGCTAAATCTTCCATAACACAAAGGAAACCTTACCTGAATTCTTTCTGTCAGTATGTCGAGCCCATATACTTTTGCAGCTCGGGAACTTGCAATAGCTCCTGTGTCTCTTGCACAATTTGAAGCCACTGTCTGTTTTCAAGAACATCATTGTTAGGAAATGCCACAGTACAACCTAATCAATGCTTACTTTTTGACCAAGAGAATTCATAATACACCTGAGCAGCATCAGCAGTATCACGTGCACCAATCTTGACAACACCTAAATCATTAAGCATTTTCTCACATTGATCTAACGCCTGCATGTAAAATTGTCATTGAAACAATTTGTTGGAACAGGTAAGCTTAGTTTGGTGACGTAGGCAGCTGTCTCAAAAGTCTGTGCAATCATAAACCAGGTTAATTAAGACTTAAAAGTTCGCATGTTGAGGTTAGCCATTATTACATAGCAGAGCAATAAACATGATTGATGAAATCCAATAAATTGTACTATTAGGAAGTCGATGCTATCTTAAGGCAGAATCACACATACACATTCATTTTATTCAAATGCGAAACATAATGCATCATATTTATTCACTCTTTACCTCGATTAAGAAAACAGAAAAAAAAAAAAACTATATGTAATAACCAACCTGGGGATGACTCACAACAACTTTGAGGTCCTCCTTTCTCACACCAGGCAATCCTAAAAGGCAGTGATTAACACGCAACTGAACCTCCCCAACAATGTGCAGCCTATGGCGAAGAAGTAACTCATAATTACGGTGGATGCTTCCAGCAACAGAATTTTCAATGGGCAGAACAGCTTTATCCACTAACCATAACTCAACTGCCTGTGGAGAAGAATATAAATATATCACTGCAATAAGTATAACTTACAAGCGAATGCATCAAATATACACAGAAGATATAATAAAATAAGAAATGGAACCTTAAATGCAGATTCAAAATTGTCACACGGCACAGTCTCGCATTTTGGATATGCTTTCAAAGCTGCATCCTCACTGTATGCCCCTGGAAGTCCCTGTATCAGCCAACTGACTAGTTAGCAAAGGTTATAGTGCCATGAATATTTTATTTTGAAAAAAAGACTTAATTATCATACCTGAAAAGCCACGCGAACCTTTGATCCATTACTTGAAGAAGAAGAAGAAATGTCAATTGTTGTTAATGGCTCTGCAATTAACCAAATTACATAATTGTGATACAATGTTAATTAAATACCAAAGGGAATTACATCACTTACTGGCTATTACTAGCATAAAAACATAATTCCATCCAGTACATATCATGAAATTGTCTATCTGCATGCATACACATCCATATGCTAGCAAGTGTGCAAGGCTCAAAGTGTACTAAGCTAAAGTATAATAATTTAATTTACTATAAGAAAGAAGATCAATGTGATAATCATTACGCTGTATAAGAAAAGTACAGTTGTATCTATCTGAGTAACCTAGAATTTATTGGTTAGGCAGTCCTGAGGATCATTCAATTATATATATGTTGCTCTGATAGAATTCATAATATCTGAAGCGGGAACAATTAGTGCATGCCTGCATTAAAAAAGTCATAAGCCATATCCGCTGATGCCATCGTAATAAGCAAAGAATTTAGGCTGTGTTACCTTGAGTTCATCACGGATCACCAAAATTACATCAAATGCAATGAACAAGGTCAGCCGTTTGGAAATATTGATGTTGCATGTCATAGTTAGTCTATTGTCTTTCTACATATCTTACAAGCACAAATGTAACCAGTCACATCACTAACAATCTCCCTTTCAGGTAGTTTTCAATTCAAACAAGTAGACTCAGAGGAATTGGCAAAAACAAAAATAGTGAGAAAAAGAGAGATTTTCCCCTGTGGAAGACGGCCTTTTAAGTTCGGTATATGGCATGTGTTCTCCCTCTTCTAAGACAACATATCTGTTCCTTTCTAAATTCTATTTGCAAGTTTTGGATTTTGTGCGTTTTACTTTGTGGGGGCTTATCCTCTGTGTTGGTTATCTTTATTATCAACAAAATTTAACCAATAATTCCTCTAACAGAAGAAAATGCTCATTCAGATGCAAGTATTATCGTAGCAAATTACTGTAACACCTTCAAGAAACATCAAATCCATTAACATAGGACGGCCCCTGGGGCTGTTAATTAAAAAGACGGAACTTAGATAAAGTAGTTTCTTGCAGCCTTGCCATAAAATTCTCCCATTAAACGACAAAACCTGTTTATTTATTGAAAATTCAAAACGTATATTCAATAGAAGTGATTTGATAATGGAGAGAGCATTCATGTGTAGTCATTTGAGTGGAGAATTTGAAGAACATGATCCAATTTTCTCCTTATAAAAAAGGGGGGCCTTGAAAGACGACAAGATGTAAAGAAGAACTACCGCAATGATGATATCAAATGCATATACTGTGAAAGTCTTGCCCTGCCAGCATCAACCACAAAATTGTGTGTGAAAAGTGAAAAAAGCAAAGGCACCAGTAGCAAAATTATCCCTCCAAAACACCAATAGGAGAAACATTAGTTGAAAAGCAAAGTTTGGTCACGAAATCAGCAACATTTATAACTTAAATCATGAGCTCAACTCTAGAATTCTCGGAGTGCCAGTTAAACACAGATAACAAAATTATGATGTGGGGGAAGAAATCTTATAACTCACTAGGAAGCTGGTTTATGTCCTTGTGAAAGCCCTTTGACTCATTTTGGTGAACACCATCAGCAGCCCCAGAAGACTCGACCAAAGGGGGGACATTGGGCTCCTCATCTTCAACAGCAGTGGTAGCTCTCTGAGCCGAAACACCCAAACAACAGCATTCCCACCTGCGACATTTGTCAAAATCATATCTTTGATTCCAAATCGGAGTAGGATGAGAATTGGCAAGACCAGCACCCAATTGAGGAGGAGGAACTTTGGAATAACCCCAGATGGATACGGCCTTAAGAGCCATGAAAATGAAGGAACCTAATCTACAATGTGAAGGAAGAAAGGGAGAGAAGTTCAGAGTTTATCAGAGTGGCGATGGTTGGTGAGTTTGGGTGATTCACAGCATGACATTGTTTAAGAAATACGTAGTGTGAATGTATGAATTACGGTTGGCGCTTAGAATTTTGGGTGACCCCACAATAAATAAAACAGATGGTATAAGCATATGAACTATGCCAGTGCTTCCACCAGTTGAAACAAAACAAAAGGTTGCATTTGGTGATTAAAATGCGACAGAATTTAGAAAAGGGCCAACCAAACCAAACAATTGGCTAAGAGAGAGGTAGGTGACCAGAATTGTCGCATGCTACAAGCAAAATTTCTGCAACCTTATTCAATGTACGATCTGTGTTTAAAGAAATCGTAAATCCACATTTTCTTCGGTAGAGTACATAGATCTCCGTTTTTGCTCACTGAAAGGTATACTAAAGTAATCAAATGCCAAAATAAACATATCCATTGTTAATTTATAAAATATTTTAATTTCAATTAATAATAGAGTATTTAAAATAAAAGATATATATTTTTGAAGTGATGTATTTGTAAGAATGTACGGAGTTACTGTATCATGCAATTATTTTTTTATTTTGGTATAAGGAAATGCAGTTTTAGTTAGTATACTCAATATTTGTTTATTAAAAAATTGTTTTATTAAAGCACATGTCAATGGAACTCAACTTCTGATTTCAGAACTCATTTAATTAAAAATTTTAAAATATTTGTCATAGATCATAATTTAATTTTTGAATTTAATTTTGAGATATTTTTGTATAGACAATTTTATTATAAAAAATATATTGCTATCATTTTTCACCATTTTTATCATCAAACAATATTTATTGTTCTTTTTTAGCACTCTACGTAAATCGCATTCAATATAAAATTAAATATTATTTTCTTAAGTTCAAATGTGACATAAACATGTGAAAAAAATATCGAGCTTATATTCGAGACGGTCACCATGGTCACTTTCGGTCAAACTTATCTACCAAATAGACAACTTTTTTTTGTCGATTTAGCCTCAAATAGTCTCACATAAAGTAAGCTAATGTCCATAATTTACACCTAACCATACAATTAACACGATTATATATAATGTGACATCATAATCATAATTATAAAAATATTTATACAACTCGAGATATTCACGGTTTTGTTCTTAAAAAGATACTCAGAAAGTAGAATGAGAAAGAAGTATTTAAACTGTATATTGTTCACTTTTGAATGTGGAGTTCCATCAAAATTTTGTCTTTAGAAAGTATCTAAGAGGATAGAGGAAGGAAAAAATATTTAAATTGTTTTTGACATCGACTCATAAGCGATGTGAGACTATTGGGTGTACTGGAATACAACGGATATAATTTTTTTTTTCATTCTTATTCTCACTACCATTAGGTACCAATAGAGATGTCAAAATAGTTTCTGACCCATGAACCAACTTAGCCCACCACGGGATCGAGCTAGGTTAGGTTGATAAAATTTTAGTTTTTTTTTTAAATGTGAGTTGAACTAAACGTGACTCACTTAACCCACGAGTTAAACGAGTTTGAATAAGGTTCAAGGTGAGTTGACCTATAATCTACCAAAAACAATACTTCATTAAAAATTATAACATTTTTTATAAGTTTTTTATTATAATTATTTATTACTTCTAATAATATAGGTTCACAATTTGATATTTTTAAATATTCAAATTTTATTCAGTAATATTTGAAAAATTTGAGTGTTTAATTTATTTGTTTGTCAAAGCTATATACGTTCATACTTTGGTTCCAATGTCTTTATGATAACACTTGCAACATTTTGTGAGCACTCTGATTCCACTATTATTAAAAAAAAATAGATCAAGTCAATCCACTTTCATGATTCTATAATAAATTGCAAAAATAAAATATTCGTTAGTGAGTCAGTTGGCTAATCCACCAACATGTAGTTGGTAGAATCAGGTTACAAAATTTTGGACACATAAAAAAGTGAGTCAGATTGAGCTGACATGTAATGAGTTGGCATGTGTGAGTTAAGTTGGCTCACTTTGACACCCCTGAACAGTGACAAATCTTCGGAATTTATTTTGGGGTGTTAAAATAGATATAAAAAAATTTTGAACATGTGAAACATATTAAATAAGATTAACTATGTTTTTTTGATCTCTTAATTTACAAAAAAAATGAAATTCGTTAAAAAAATAAATAGACGTAGTCTCCTTAATCCAAGAGCTTTGGATTTTGTTTAACTTGTCAAATGACAGTTTAGATTGGTGTTTAAATTACTTACACCATTTAACATTTTTTCGACTCAAGTGTCTATCAAAAGTGTTGTTTGAACACGTTAAATGTATATTCAAACATGAAATCTAAAAAAATATCTGATTCATTATAATCAATAATATGTTATTTAAACATAATTACATATACAACAAATATAATAAAAATAAATGCACCTTGGATGTAAGTGGATTTCATGAGAATAAAACAAATCAAGCAATAAAAATATAAAGTGAAAGAAAATTATAAATATTCATATTTTTGGTATTCTCACTTTTTCTTTCTTTCTAATTTTACTCTTTAATAACCATTTTTTCTAAATTAATTTGATTTTTGTTCCTTTAAAACTGAATTATAACTATCTAAAATAGAAAAAAATACCAATAATATAAATAGAAAATTAAATTTTTCATTTTCATTTTTATTTTTATAATTTTATTATTTTTTATAGATGTAAGAGTTTTCTATAGTTATATTAATATATACCAGCGTAAATACAGGAATTATCACGTCTGTGTGTACGCATTTTTTTTAATATGCATGATATTATATTAGTAATGAATAACATTGTAATGTTATTAATTTAATAAACAAAATAAAATTATATTTATCAAAAACAAAGTGAAATGTACGGAGAAAACATGAGAAATAACTGCTGATGAATAAAAGAAAAAAAAGAAAATAAATAAATAGTTTTGTAAAAACTTGTAAAAGTAACTGTTAATTTTAAAATTTAATAAATAATTATATTATAAAAGGTAAAGTTAGAATTATGAAATGTGGACACAAAAAAAAAAAATATATATATATATATATATATATATATATATATATATATTTCCCTTCTCTTTGTTCCGTTAACATTTTACAATGCATTTAACTTTTTTATATAATTATGTACTTTTATGAAAAATTTGACTTACAACTAAATTATTATTGATTCAATCGGTTACAAAAATAAAAATACCTTTACAATAGGTAGATGGATGCATAAATAATCTACCAAATGTTTCAACAACCACATAATTACTGGTCAAATTTAACAGCTTCAAATATTAATTATAAATAAGTAAGTCAATGATAGATAGACAATGACTATAATTGTAGCTGCATTATTTGGGTCAAAATTCAACACAGTTACTTTTAATGTCGGACGCAGTTAAGTGGTCCGGATTAATTTTATTGTAAAAAATGTTGACCAATAAAACATTATGCTGCAAATGATTCTTAACTTATGAATATAATTTATTATCATATAAGATTCTTTATACACTGCTTGTTATGAAAGAAGATAATACAAGTTATTATGAAACAAAATAGGACAAGGGCAATCAAAATATCCTAATTAAAAATTAAATTCAGGTAGTGGATGAAATTGGCATGCTCTAAGTCTAATTTAACTTTTCTCTACACTCTGACCTGTGTACAGTTGATCTAATTATTGAAATGATACTAATAAAACAAATAAATTAACAAAATACTAAAAAAGAGAAAAATAAAATTGACTCCAATATTCCAATTGAAGAAAAGTCATGTTCAACAACCTTACTGTCGTATTGCATGTTCACTGTTACCAATATCACCAAATTATTCAATAATACAACCAAATATTCTGTGGAAATAAAAAGAGACATGAGGCCTCACCTCACCATAGATGAAGTTGGATCTTGTTAATATAATATAAATTTAATATTTTAAATTTATATTATTATATTAGTCGAATATAATTGATTAGGTTGCAGGTTAATGAGAAGGAAGTATTCGGATTATAAATTTATATTAAATTATTAATTTTTCTTTGATTAAATAAAATAAATATAAGGATTGTTTAACTTTAATAACGAGTAATTTTAATAATAATTATCAGAATGAATTATAATTTTTTTTAGTTGTTTTATTCTAGGTTTTTGGAAAACGATTCATCCAACATAAAAAAAATGTAATGGTCCGGTATTAATTTTACATGTTATAAAAAAAATTCATAGATTTATGATAAAAAAATTAAGCGTACATTATGTTACCATCCATATAATTTTTACATAGACATTTTAGTATCAAATTATTGAAAATTGGAGGAAAACAAGTTATCGTGATCATTTTGACCATCTAGAAACCAATTTTAAGTGCGCACATTGTATGCAACGTTAATTTTCTAAAAATTAGACAATAAGTCCAACTTTGTACGTCTCACAAACAATGTCAAAGAAACAAAGACAAAAGAAAAATTTAAGGAGAAAAATGCATTATTTTAAAAATAATACTGAAAAATAAATAGATGATTTGTATATGCGAAAACAAATAAAAAAATTAATTATTTAAAAAACTTACCTCATAAAAGAAATTAAAGAATTATACAAATTAAAAATTTGAAAAAAATGGGGGAACAAATACCCTTTTCCCCTAACATTCAAAGCAGATTCATCCATGCCACATCTCTTACCAATATTTACCTTTTTTGTTTTCAATTCAGAAGGTGAAGAGAGTTAAGAGTAAAAAACATGATTTGAAGGGATTATTGTGTGGTTTGAATGTATGTTGAATGTAAAATTTTGAATAGTTGGAGTGGAAGGTGTGTTGAGTGTGAAAGTGGAAAAAGCCTAAGGAATATGAAAGGACGAAAAGTGACAGGTGAAGGAGTATCTCAACAAGGTGTCCCTTTCCCTTTGGTTTTTACAAAAAGCCGCGCCTATTGCATTCGGACCATAATACCCTTCACTCCATAACATAACATAAGATAATAACACTGTCACTACTAAACTCTAAAATCTTCTTCATCACAAAGCATGGCAAAGTCGAACACTGCTCCCATCATAAAACCACAGAATTACGCCCACAGTCCAGTCCACCACGCTGTCGTTTTGGCCGATCACACCACTCTCTCCAGAATCATCTCCTCGCTCCCGCGTCTCCCCGATCCTTCTCTAATCCAAACCGAATCCGATTCCCTCGCGCAGGAAAAAATCGCTGATCAGATCTCCGCCCTACTCGACCGCCGCGACGTTCCTTACCGAGAAACTCCTCTCCACCTCGCCGTACGCCTCAACGACCTTTTCGCCGCCCGTGCCCTCGCCACTGCCGGCGCCGATGTCTCCCTCCAGAACTCCGCTGGCTGGAACGCCCTACAGGAGGCTCTCTGCCGCCGCGCCTCCGACATTGCGCTTGTCCTCCTCCGCCTCCACCACCGCAATGCCTGGTCCAAGTGGCGCCGACGCCTCCCCCGCGTCATCTCCGTGCTCCGCCGCATGCGCGACTTCTACATGGAGATTTCCTTCCACTTCGAGAGCTCCGTCATTCCCTTCGTCGGCAAGATTGCGCCCTCCGACACCTACAAAATCTGGAAGCGCGACGGCAACCTCCGCGCTGACACCTCCCTCGCCGGCTTCGACGGTCTCAAAATCCAGCGCACTGACCAGAGCTTCCTCTTCCTCGGCGACGGCGATCACGCGCACGATGTCCCGCCCGGTTCGCTTCTCGTTCTCAACCGGGACGACCGCAAAATCTTCGATGCATTTGAGAACGCAGGCGGACCGATGAACGAGTCCGATGTCGCCGGATTCTGCTCCCAGACGAGTGTGTACCGTCCTGGCATGGACGTGACGAAGGCAGAGCTTGTAGGCAGAACTAACTGGCGAAGGCAAGAGAAAACAGAGAGCGTGGGAGAATGGAAGGCGAAGGTGTACGAAATGCATAACGTGGTTTTCAGTTTCCGGTCGAGGAAAGTTGCTGGCGGTGAATCTGAAACGGCAGGGAGTGAGCAGGTGTTGCCGTTGGAGCTGGACGAAGACGACGACGGTTTTCTTGTTGCGGAAAATCCCAATTTCGGGTTCCCCGTGCCAGACAAGAGAAGACACAGTAGTTTTGTCCGAGAAGATAGAGAATGGGTCCCAATGGGAAGGAAAAGCGTGGACCTAACGTACGTAACGGCTCCACCTCCGCGACGATCTTGCGCAAGCGTGACTGCGCCACAGACCAAAGAAAAAGAGTTTATCAGAAGCTTACGGCCATCGGTGTGGCTAACGGAGCAGTTTCCGTTGAAGACGGAGGAGCTATTGCCGTTACTCGACATACTCGCCAATAAGGTGAAGGCTGTGAGGAGGCTCAGAGAGATACTCACTACCACGTTCCCGGCGGGAACTTTCCCCGTTAAGGTAAGGGCATCATGGGAATAGCAGCATTTTTAGTCTTTTTATAAGTAAATTATTTTAAAACTCAGATTCTATTTTGGCTTTACCGTTTGTCAAGCCTATCGGTATTATTTTTGTTGTGGGCCATAGTCGAAGAATCCCCCGCTGAGAATTAGAATTTGGGTGGGGCCAATGTTGTGAGTTATGAGTAATAATTTGGATGAACAGTGATGTGAGGTGAATAGCACGGTCCCACACGATGATGACGTGGTGCTGGATGTGTTTGGCGCGTAGTGAATCGACTGCGGATGACCCTACCTTTACTGCCAACGTCCATGGCGAAGTCAATGTCGGGGTGTTGACCGTGATTTGTCTGCCACTAATACAACATTCAGCTAAGATCGTGAGGATTGATACTTTGACAGATGAGGAATAATAATGGTTAGGATTAATAGTAATAATTGTGGTTTTGGTGTGATCAGGTGGCTATACCGGTGGTCCCTACAGTGAGGGTGGTGATTACTTTCACAAAGTTCGTGGAGCTGCAACCTCTGGAGCAATTCTACACTCCATTCTCCAGTCCCAGACATTTGGTGAGTGGAGAGGAGCAACAAAAGAAAGCAGAAAGCAGATGCTCCTCTTCGACCTCTTCGACCACGTGGCTGAGACGAAGTAGCAGCGTGTCGGGTGCGGGGAATAAGCAACAGCAACAGCAACTGCAGCGATGTTCCTCCTCCATGACATTGGATTCGGACCCTTTTGCGATTCCTGCAGGGTATACATGGACGAGTGTGGATGATAAATCGCGGAAAATGAAGAAATCAAAGTCCGTGAGAAAGTCCAAGTAACAGGGCGAAGAAGACAAGTATGAACAAAAGAGAATAGGAATGGTTTAGTTAGGTGGTTTTTAATGTAGATAGATAGATATCCTTCTAATTTTTTTCAACTGCAAGCTATAATAGGTTAGAGCTTCTAATGGAATCATCCAAAAGGTTCTTAGAAGCTAAGCCTTCATTTCTTTGCTTACAGTTTTGTTTTATCTATCTTCATTGAATCATTATATTACATGCATTGATTCTTTTCTTTCAACTTGTAAATTGTGCGTATGCATGGTGGTTGGGTGGGGAAGGGAAGGCCCATAACAGAGTTTTCTTTTTTTCTTTTTTTCCTTGAAGAAGCCGAAATAACATATTGTCTGGAATTGCCAAAAATTCACATTCACAACATTAACAATAACAAACACACGATTCTTTTCTTGGCCACTTTCGTCTTGTATCCAACCATCAGTTACCCTCAGCTGTAGAATCTTTCCCTAAGTTTCACGGAAAACAATACTACAAAAGAAGGATTAGTCATGTTATTTTACATTTCTTTATCCTAATATATTGTTAAAATACTTCTAGTTTATTCTTCAAGAGTTTTTATTTCGGATTTTACCTTTCCACATATTTTAATAATTATTATAAAGTTCTACTATTTACATTACATTTTTAATCACTTAATGTAAACTATTCCCTCATAAAAGAATGATCAGTTTTGTCTTTAATAAAAAGTAAAGTTTAATATGAGATTTTATAATATTAAAAATTCTAGAAACGTGATATTATATATATTTTTACTTTATCTAATAGTTTCAAATCATTTAAAAATAAAAACAATTTAAATATGTTTTTTCCTTATTCTTCAAAGCACCTCTCAAGAATAAAATTGACTGTGATGGAATTGACACTACAAAACATACAATACTCACATGAAAGATAATAGCCACTAATTTGGTATTACATTTTTTTTAAACATTTGAAAAAGAAAGTACAAATTAATTAAAACAATAACACAAAAATACAGTTAATATCTTTAAAAAAAATCAAAATATTATTATTATGCTTACTGTTATCATGTCCGATAATAAAGTGCATGAAAATTGACGTTTTAAGATAACTGTTGATCATTATAAAAGTGTGCAGGTCATGTCACACAGTATAAAACTTTTATTTTTGTTTCAGGTTTTCATCATTCAAAATTTTGTATATATTACCATTTCAATGATTAATTTTTACAAACTTTATGAATTGGTTGAATGGTGTGACAAGCATACATACAATTACAGCTCATATTAGTTGAGAAAATTAATAAGAAGGGTGAGATTTATTTTTATAGTACAAGTCAAATTTAAGTTTCATTTGGTAAGCATGAGAAAGTGGGAAGAGAGGGAGTTGGTAGGTGTGAAATGTAAAGAAAAAAATTGAAGTGGTTAGACAACATAATTCATTACAGTAAACTTGGGTAGAATGGTGGATAAAACGTCTTCCTCAAAAACTTAAGATGAATAAAATGGATAGAATTGTGGACAAAAATTTAAGTCTTTCTTTTAATAATAAAATATTAACTTAAGATGTCAAATTAAATTATTTAATAAAAGTATTAAATAATAGAGTTATTAATGTCCGATAGGAATATTGTAAGATGTATGGAACTCTACTAAGATATATCAAACCATCAAATTTCAATGTGTCTCATAGAAAGTAACCATATTTATGTTGTGGAGATGTATTTTCCAAGCTCAATCCTTCTTTATTTGCGTCTTCATTTCGATACTTTATTATTTGTGGGGTTCTAGACAACAATTTCTATTATTTGAACATTAAAATTCTACAACTCTTAAGATAAAGTTCACCCTTATTTATATGTGGTAAATTGATATCATTTCTAATAACATCTCCAACAATATCATTTAATGTTAAATAACATTTAGCTGTATCACGAGTGATCTTTTAAAAAAGTTATTATGAGAGTAAAAGAAAAAAGAAAAGAAATAAATAACGAATGTATTAATGACAACAAATTATATGAAGTACTTGAAAATTTCTTTAATAGCCACCTGTGCCTATATCTTTTAAAGACAAAAGTGCTTACTTTATTTACCTATTTTTTTCTTTTTTATGTTTGTAACTTACATGACAAGTTATGCTAATCATCAATAAGAAAAAGTGTCAACATGACACAAGACAGAGGAACTGAACATGACTTGATCAAAATTACTAACTTAAAAAGTGAAGAAAACTTTAAAAATTTATGTATTACTAAAATTTTTTCAAAGAACAATTAGATAAATTCCGTATGTTTCACAAATACAAGTGTTGATTCATTGAAACCCATATTTTGAGCGTGTGTTTGCTTCTAATAATTTAATTATTCAAAGAACTTTACGAAGACGGATAATAGAAACGAAGTGTGTTTGTATGGGTTGATTTGTGAAGATATGAGATGGTTGTAATAAATTTTAGGGTTAGATATGGTTTTGGTATTTTAAGTTCCAGTGAAATCTGGAATTAGTCTCTTTTCGAAATCTTTATCAATTTAGTCATTCATTTTTAAAAATATGTGAATTTAGTCCTTTTAACCAAATTTTGTTAAGTTTATCTGACGTTTTAAACATATTTTATGATAGTATTTGTATTATTTACACCGTTTGACATATGTTCGCTTTAATGTTAACTCAAATATGATCATATTATACGTTTAAAATGTCAAATAAATTTAACAAAATTTGGTAAGAAGAACTAAATTCACGCATTTTTAAAATGAAAGACTAAACTGATATAAAGTTGATAATATTTTCTGAGCTCCGATCAAAATGACCCATATTCTAATTTAATTTTTTTCTTTATGAAAAAACATGCGAAGATTTAGTGTTGAAGAAGAAACTATTATGATTCTCAAGTGCAAAGGTAAGTAGTTAATTCATTATGAGTACCAAAAACATACTAATTTAACTTTAATCGAGTGGTTTGAATTTGAAAGAGGGTTGAGGTAGCATCACTTTAGTTTAATGTTGGATAAATACAGGCTCATTCGTACAGAAGACGTTACCATGTTATGTAATCTTTGTTCTTTTTCCCCTCTCACCCTCTCTTTTCACAAACCTTTCTTTTTCTTTTTAAACCTTTGTTTATAGCAAGCATTGGACCACACCTATGGTTGGTTGGATCCAATTAATCAAAACTCTCCAACCTTCATTTTTTAAGACTTCCAAACTTCTCACCAATATTACCCTTTTCTAACCTTTTTTTTCATCAGAAAAAACCAATAAGAGCATTAAGAGGGAACTACCACAGCTGCTACTGCATCATTTCACAACCATTTATGCAGACAAGTTTTCCAGAAAACTTTTGAAAGAAGGTTCGGAATTTTAAAAGCAAAGATAAACCAGACAGAGAAAAGGGGTTGATACTAGTAGTCTAAACATAGACTAGTGTTCCCCCTAATCATACTTTAATGAATATATGTTCTTTATCTTTTTGCCCACAAAAGTATGGGTGATAAAACAGTAATAATTATATACCTTTTTATAAAAAATATATAAAAACAGAAGTCTCAAGATTCTTGATCCATGCATTGATTAAAGTGTCCAACAACGTTGGATGAGAATTGACAAATACCATTGGCCTTCTATGACAATGCCTCACAAACCACACCAAGCCTCAACAAAGACCTTACCCAACTCACACACTATACTATTATTATGAGATAAGGTTTAGTATTTATTTCAAATTAAAAAAAAAACTAGGAAAGATGGCGCACATAGTTTGCTTAACCAGATGGGAATACTCAAACAAATAGGTGAGTTGTCAAGTCCTGTTATGAAAAAGATAAAGATAAATTAGGAAAAGGAAAAGCAATGTAACATAACATTTCAATATATATACATATATATATCATTTCCATCAGTCCTCCTTCTGTACCTTTTAAATTTGAAGTCTTTCATCAACCATTCTTCTGCATCAAAAATCTCAGTCATTCCATTTGGAGGTATTGCTCCTGTCTTTAAGCTTTTCTGTCTCAAGTTTTCACCACATGCACTAGCCAAGTATTTCTAGATTTGAAAGATTTTATTAGATGTGTCTTGCAATTTATATGAATTCATGATCACGTGCCCGATTCATGATCTATCATATTTTGAAGAAAAGTACTTAAATTTATTATTCCCTCGTTCAGCATAAGATTCAAGTTGGCTACTGCAAATTCAGAAAAGCCTCACTATTAGAGTGTTCTGTAGCAATGATTGTTGAGATTTTGTCTCTTCGTATCTGAAAGGTTTAAGATTGTTTTATGGTGAAGGCAACAACAGTGAAAGATGGCAAGTGAAGCTCCAAGTTGGGCTGATCAATGGGGTGCTGGTGGTATTGGTGCCATGGAAGATGATGTCACAAGATCTCAGAAGGAAACAGGAAAGAACAAGAATTCAGGTTCTAAGGGTGGTTTCGGCAGAGTCAAAGCAACTGCTTCAAATTGTGTCAAATGGTTCAAAAGCCTCTGCAAAAGAAAGAGTACATCCAATTAATGTATAATGTGTGAACTACTACTTCACCACTATGGCAGCAGTTTTGTAGCCTTTTTTTTTCACCTCTTTTAATGAATTGAAGATGTATCAGACAGTTAAGGTTGATTGAATGACATTACTTAATTATGGAGGAAGATGCTCTTTAAATTTAGCATTATTAACACTGCATGATTGATTGCGTACGAGTTAAGACATCTTTTAGGATAGCATGTCATTGTTTTGCTTAATTATGCATCATTAGTAATAGGTTAAAAATAAAGGTATCTACTTTGTTAAGAAGTTTTATTTTCCTTTAAATAAGTCTCGTTATATCATATTGTTTTCAAACAGTTTTTGCATCATGAAATTTTATTACAACTCACAATGTAAAATTTGATCAATCAGACAATTTCCTTATGTAAATGAACTTATTTTAAAATACAAAGAAAACATGTGATCAACTTTTGAAATGAGCCAAGTACATAATTACAGAAGATAGGAGTAAAGGAATGGTTAAAAATACTTTTAACAAATTCCTAATTTTCATCAGAAAATAATAATTTTAAAATAATTTTGAAATATTTGTTCTGAAAATACAAAATTTTGAAACCTTCAGAAATTTCCTTTTGGTAGAGCTTGTTCACAAAAGGAATTGTCAGTTATTAGTCAAACACTATGCTCTACTGGAAAAAACAACCCATTCCAGTATCAAACTTGTACAAACCTTCACTTGAGTAATTACTAAGTCAAGCATCCAACAAGAGGTCTCACAATTCCGTGCAAAAATGATTAGTTCTTGGACATTATCACTCACTTGAATCACAAATAAATCATGCCAGAGGAGAATGAGTTGATTAGATGATTTAATATGATTATGAAATATCTTCTGATATACTACAACATACTATCAGCATATATAAGAAATAAAGTGCAGAAACTTTGTCTGATATATTGACAAAACTTCAGATTGATTGATTGATTGCTATTGGTTAGCTGTTGCAATTTCAATAATGACTCAAACAACGAAACCACAACTTATTTTTCCTGAAACAACATGAATTCCATTTCAAAGCAAGCTTTCCAGAAGCTTTATAAAAACACTTCTCAAAAAGTACATTTGGGAATCTTTTAAAAGTTTACTGGAAAAGAAGTAAATATTTCTTTGAAAACTGCTTAATACATTATTTTTAAAAAGTTATATAAAACCAATCTCAGAAGTCACTGGACTACTCTAAGTCGCTATTTTCTTCTGCATCAGTGGCGTTCCTCTCTTTTCCCCCAAAACAATGAAGCACCGTAGTGTCCTCGTTGAGTCGTTACCAAAACCAAACCAGATTAAAAGCTTCATAAAAATTACAAATTTGAGCCCGCCACTAAAAAAAGAATTCAACTGTCAGCATAAAATATAAATTCATATATTGAAATTCATATTTTTAGAACAATACACATAATCAAAGAGCAGGAAAATCCTGCTCAATATATACGTAAACCATACCATTAACAATAAACAGGATATGCATTGACTATAGACAACAGAACTTGCAGCATCTATTTACAGAGTTCATCATAAATTATTAAATTTAGTGGGAACCGAAAGTGTTCTCTCCACTGTAAGTCATGTAAAGAAAGCCATCATCGTCCTTATTTTCCTCATAAATGGAAGACATCAATGCGGCTGCAACAAGAGATTCAGTTTATAAGTACAACTAGAATTTGTCATCGTAATAATTTATAATTCAGCTTGAGTCGCGGCTACTAACCAGTTGGAGGTAATGTGTTATTGATAAACACAAAAATAGCCTTCTCCGCACTGACCTTGATCCTTTTACGAACAACATAAACAAATTGACCAACAGTCAAATCCGCTGGGACAAGGTACCTGTAGCATCAAAACAGAACCAAGTGAGAATCCACTACTGCACAGAATAATAGATTTATGCATAGTGGTCCAACCCAACGCTATATCAATGGCAAAAATCTTCCTAAACGAAGTAATGAAGTGGGTGCAAACTAGTTCATAGATAGAATAACCTTCTGCATACAAGTGACTAGCATTTAATTATTTACATTAAATTAAGCAATTATATTTTATAAATGCAACAAAAAGAGAAAGGGAAATATTTCGCAGAAAGTAGTTGACAGGGCTAGGAAGAGTAAGCTGCAAACCAATAAACTCAACCCTGAAAAACTTGTTGGTAATGTGAGGACTATTCAAGTTGTATAAGTTCTGTTTAAAAATCATCTTTAGTTGATGTGGGGTTAAATAATATCTTTGAAGTTTGCTACAACCACCTCCAAAGCAGCCACAACTAAGTGAGCTAAGGGTGACCACAATTAAGACAACTTTCAAACACCTTTCCTCACGCCTAGGGCTACTACCTTGTAGCATGGCAACGCAGATGACCAGACAAGGGATCAAGGATAAACTATGATACCATCTAATAATTTGGACTTGGGATTAACTTAATCTCACAAAATCAGCTTGAAAAACGGAGCCTTTCCAAACTAATAAAGCTCCATTTCACTTCTTCTGAAGTATTTTACACTTCAGAGTGTTTCCACACTGGTGACGAATCTCACAACGTCTTCCCCATTAAAGGCTGGAAGTTTCACTTTCTTCATTTCTACATGATACCCATCCTAACGTGGAAATTCGAATATGATCCCTGACTAGAGGAATTCCCTTCTTTGATAGGAATTCTCATTTCCTCCACTGTTCTCTTCCTTTACAGCCTTTGAATCCTACAGAAAATCCTCTCTTCCATGTGTCTAGTTAGGACTAAAACTCGAAATAGGAAAGAAAAGAAATATTTTAGTGAAAATTGAAATACATGGAAAGAACAGAAAAAAGGGGAGAGATCTCTCTTCAAATGGCATCCTCTTTACCAAGAATTTTTTCTTTTCATGAAGAGCACATGCTCAATCTAAAAATGATAACCAAACAGAATGAATCCTTTCCCTTTAGCTGAAGAAATTTATCCTAAAGTGCTTCTGGAAAACTTTACCCAAGTAGACCTTAAGCTGAAGTCACAAATATAGATGCACCGTTCAGTTGTATTGTACATATTTGGAGTTGAGCTAGTACTGAATATAAATATATTCACTTTAACCGTAAAAACAAAGCATCACTTGTACGATGCTGATCTGCTTCCAACTTGTCCATTTTCACTGTCCACACTACCGTTACGTTATTTTTACTGACACAACAAACAAAAGAAAGCCCCAAAATCTTTACAGAAAGCATCAACCAACTTCAAGAAAAAAGAATACCCTTGAGAAAGCAAAAATATACATGAATACAGTAAGTGGTGTTTTATACGATCACTAACTTCTTCTTGTCGATGTCTGGAATGTCAGTTCTTTCCGCTCTCTCAACAATCACCTGCACACAATGACTGTATTTCAACAAGAGTGCCTCAAGAAACACAAACAACCAAACAATCTAAACAAAAAAAAAAAAAAAAAAAAAAACCCACCGGTATTCTATCAGGATACTTGTCTCTAATGCGAGCAGACTCGGCCTGCCTTCTTTCTGGCATAGGGAAAAACAAAATGTTGAATTCAGGAGTTTAAAGGGAAAACTATGCAACAAAGTACATCTTAGATATTATTAGAAAATGCAAACTCCAAAAGGGAGGAAAAAACTTGCCCTCGGGCAAAAGATTGGGTCTTTAAATCCAGGAATAAAAGAAAGAAAAACCCAGAGTTCAGTTTTATTCCAAATAAACCAAATATCCATCTCGATTGATGTCATACTACACTTAATGGAAATCAGTTCAATTTTCATCTAGATAAATTATCTTCCCTACAACTCTTCTTTTCTACAGAATACAAAAAGCTCGTCGATTTTAAATTACACGAACACAATTTAGCTCTAGGGTAGAAGTGAAGTGCTAATTAAATGTAAACCCTACTAAGGGTGATGAAACACGTGACCCACAGCTAAGAATAGCAGAGTAAAAATATTGAAAGAAAAGTTAAAGAAGTGGAAGAGGACCTAAGGGATGCTCAAGTTTGAAGGAGCTTTTGGCCATGGTCTGTGAAGATCTGAAACAGCGAAACATTAGAAAAGAAAATTGAGTAACGAAAAGAAAGGGAACATAACACGAAGACAAAGGTTGGAGAAAGGATTGACATACCCAACACACAGTCACAGGAAAGAATGGATGAAAGGATTGATTGGGGAATTAGGTTAAGAGAAGAGAAGAGAAGAGAAGAGATGAACGTAATTGAGACGGAGAAGAAACCTATAATTACTACTTTTTTAACTAAAACTATTATTAACACTTGCCAGCTTTATTTCTTTTTCTTTTGTTTTTTATCAGTGTCATCTCCCTTTCTTATCCTATCATATCTGTTTTCTTTTAAATAAATATTTCACTTCAAACAAAATTTACACGCACTATCTATTAATTGATAAAAAATAAAGAAGTTAGTTACCTAGCCCTACATTATGCCCAAATAAAGCTCCACCCAACTTATGAGTATTTACAAAAAATATTTATTCACTTCAATTTATATGTATTGATGATTCATGATTCATTTATATTGTATCTAAAGTGTATACTGGAGGTAATTATATATATTTTTTGATAATGTTGATATGTGCTTATTTCTAATTTAATTAACATAATAAGGATGTAAATGTAATTAAACAATTACACGTTAATTTAACATTAGGGTTGTGTCAGACATTTAATGAGGGTCGTATGTTATAATAGATGAAATGAAGTTTAATATATAGACTGTGTATTTATTATTCATTTATTAATAAATAAATTAATTTAGAGTATCAGAGTGTGTTTTTTATAACATACATCCACTGGTAAGTGATCATCATATCTACCAAAGGAACATTTTGCAGGAAAATCGTTAAAGTATAATGTTTATTCTATTATTCTATTTTGATACCATAATAAATAATTCTATTTGAAGGTTTGATTGTGGGTATAAGTGTTATTTTTATTTTATTTTTTATAAAATATTTTTTTCCTTTATGTTTTTTATTGCAATCATAGTGACATTATTTATCTCCTTTATATGATATTTAAGTATTGTTTTATAATATTTATTATGAATATGATTTTTTTTCAAAATTAAAAAAAAAGTGAGTTACATTTAATTTTTATTTAATAATTATACACAATCAAATTATATTATCTTAGATATATTAGATATCTTATATATTATCTTTTATCTTATGTTTATTATTATTTGCAATTTAGACTTAGCACATAATCTTTTTATTATAAATATATTATTCTATGTGTATTTTCTATACAAGAAAGATTAATATTTAATATGTCATCAGAGTCAAGTTCTGATCTTGATTTGAAGAATTTAGTAATGTTATTCAACAAATTGATATGACTCGGCGGTGCAAGGCAAATTATTTAGTCTTTTATCATCACTCTAGTGTTTGATGCATCTACTTGATAATATATATGTTGATGACATCGTTATTGCAAGAAGTGACAACCATGACATCTTCTAGATGAAACAAAATCTTTGCAACCATTTTCAGACCGAAGATCTTGGTAAACTTATATATTTTTTCGATATTGAGGTGGTATAATCCAACGACAGTATTATTATATCTCAAAGGAAATATGCATTCAATACTTTAGAGGAAACTAGATTGATGAATTCAAAATTTGTTGACATACCCATGGATACTAATACTAAACATCTACCAAATCAATGGGAGCCTATGTATTAGATCTCGAGCGCTACATAAGGGTATTGTCCATCTTCCATATTTTCTTTTGTACAACATTTCAACACCTTATTCATCTTTCGAGTTTTCTTCTGCACAACGTTCTAGCGCTCTCATCAAGTGTCCTTCACTTACCACCTTCTCCACCTAAACCATTGTCTTTATCATGCAGCCCCTCCTCGTCAGAAGCTCCATTAGCACCATATCGAAGTAGTAAACATTTATCTTTATTTAGCAATTTGCTACTACGGTGGCGCTCTCCCTTTCAAACTTTTGGAACCTGAAATCTTCGATTCACGACTTGAAGTCGTCATTAAAGGATTTTGGAGTTGATGAGATAGTCATGCACGATGAGCTTTGACCTCACGTGGTGAAAAACACCAATTCAAGTGCCACGCCCTTTATGATACAATGGCCTATTGCCTAACCCATCTTTTCTAGGGTCGAGACTCAAGAAACGACACTGTTTTGAATAATCTCCTATGTGTCACCACTTCAATCCCCGATGTTAGTCTCTCCTGCTGGTAGCTTGTGCAACCACCTACTTAATGTGTATGGAGTGGATCAAAAGTTGATGAAATAAGACATGAATGGTAATCGAATGGATCAAAGCTAGATAACTCATGCACTAACATTGTTGAATTTGTACGCCAATCTAGTTTAATCAACATCACACAAAAAATAACTTAAAAAAATAGACAAAATAGTTTAATAGACATATAGCACAAAATCCATAATTTGCTTAAGCTTAGTGGATTTACATGTAATGAATCCACAAAATAGTTTGAAGTTGAGAATGCAACATGAGATAACTTAAATAAATATATTTTATAAAGCTTTATTAATTATTTACATGCTACCAAATAATATGTTATTTGGATTTTTTATCTGCTGAGGCTGAACCATGTACATTTAAATGGAAGGTTAGTGTTATTTGACACTATGATTTGATGGAAGAATCATGGGGTGTTAATTATGCCACATGTCATTTGGTAAGGATAACAAGTTAGGTCCAAATAAATATGAATCATCAAAGTGAAGGTTGGACCTAAATGACAAACTTGAATACACTCTCAAAGAGTTGCCATTTGGTGTTGTAGTTGATAAAACTATGTCTTCACCACCTTAAATTGATTCTTATAGTCTTCACCATTTGCTGGTTTTCATCGCAGGGCATAAAAGAAAACCCCGTATAATTGATGTGAAGGATGACCATTTGAAAAATCAAAAATAAAGTTAGACACATTTTCATAAGCACTTAGTACAAGAAATGTTGCGATTGAAATATGTTTGAGAATTTTGCACAAGGATAGTTCACCCTCCAATGTTAATGATTTTTTCGTACTTTTTAGGTTTTGTATTTTAAACATCACTTACAATTTCAAGGTTTGAAATAGTATGTGTCTCTCGCAACTTTGTAAAACAAATATCTCATTAAGGTATTTTATTCAACCTTGAAACACACGAAATCAGATAAAAAGGAAACCAACTCTTGACTTATTGTGGCTAATCAAGAAACATCCCATAAAAGTTGCAATACAACCATGACATGACATTTGAGTTTCATAGTCACACTAGAGATGTAGAGTTGAAATGTCACTAAAGTTTGAATATCAATGAAATGTTTATGTAGTGGTAGAGCTTTGTTATGAAATAAGGGGTTTTGTGCATTTTCTCCCCAATTTTCTTTTATACAAACAAAAATTATTATATAAATAAAAGTTGTTTTTTTAATTTTGATAAATTATGTGTATTTGGTACCCTTAAATTTATATACACTGTAAAAGAAAATTTTAACACTTCAAAACATTTGTTGAAGATTCGTTATTGGGCTTCTACATTACAAGTATACGTATATTTAGAGTCCTCTGACAAAATTTTTTGCACTATTATTACATGAAAATATTTTTATATTGTGGTCATAAAAAATAGTATTGCGATTAATTGATCTCCTCATATCATAAAACATATAATCGAATTTAAGGACACGATATCTTTTCAATGAAACATTCTTATTACACACATCATAACATAATGAGGTAGACTTATCTATTTATTTATTTCGTCACATTATTTTTAATGCAAAAACATTCAAAAAATTGTGTGTGGTTAATCCCAATAATGTTTGGTAACATGACAACATGAACTAGAATCATGAATAATATCTCGATTATCAAGATCCACAGATGTTTACGAATTCATGACTCTCGAATCTCTCTAATACTTTCACAAATTTAAAATAATATTGAAAATTTTTAATTTAAACAGTCAAATCTCGTTATGTAATCACATTTCACACATTTACATTATTTAAGTATATTATGTAAAATATTTCTTAACTTGGTTTCAATTTTTTTTGTAATATTTTTTATTTTTATTTTTTTTCAATTTAACTTCTTAAAAGTATATTTTATACATTTTTATAGGTATCAATTTATTTTTCAATACAATCACTTATCGTAAGAGAAATAATAATTATATTATATTTTTAATATATAAACTATAAAGAAATTATCACTATTAATTATAATTTTATTTTTAATACGAAATAAAATTATAATCTTATAAATTGATTAATTAACAAAAATCAGCTATCACAAAAATTAAATAATTCATAATTTTTTATTTATTTTCTTTCACTTCTCACCTTTTTAACTTTCATATAAATTTCCTAAAGAACATTTGTTTCATCGTTTCTTTTATTTTTTTTCACTTATATTCATTTCCTGTCCAAATATACTCTTAATCTTCATTTGGAATTGATTTCTATACATACACACTTATTAACATTTTTTTTTTTTGGATCTTCATATAATGTTTTTCTATTATTATAATTATTTTTAAAGTGCGTTCTGGAGAAGGATTTGTACCTGTCAATTACAGGTTAAAACTGTGAAAGAAGCCAACCAATTGACCTGATTTTTGTGTATTGGATTAGACCTGCCACCACAGCTCATCATTTTTAGGTCACAGATAAGATAGATGTTACTTTTGATTAATGGTTTGACCAGTAATCCAATTATTGATTAGGAGAAAAAATAAATCATAATTAATTTAATCTATAAACATTTCAACAAACAAATTTTTCTGTCTTTCACAACTTCATTACATACACTTCATATAGCTTCTCCATTTCACCCCTCAAGTTATATATTTTAAATAAGAACCTGTGTAACTATTATCAATAAGGAATAAGATATATGTGATAATATTTATTTGAGAAATAATATATATATATATATATATATATATATATATATATATATATTTCCTCTTTTGTGTCCATATTTTATAATGCTAATTCTACCTTTTACAATATAATTATTTATTAAATATTTTAAAATTAATGGTTATTTTTATCTATTTTCTATAAATCTGTTTATCTTTTTTTTATTCATCAACAATTAATTTCTCTATTAATTTCACTTTATTTTTAATAAATATAAATTTATTTTATATATTAATTTAATAATATTACACTATTATGACCTATTAACATAGTATCATTCATATTTAAAAAATCATACACATATGCTATAACGTTTATGTGTACGTTAGTATTTATTAAATTAATGCAATAATATTAAGTTTGATCAAATATTTATTATTAGATTAAAAATTATAATTATTACTCATAACACGATTTTATAAATTTGATAGTGTAACTAATGTAACCATCTAAACTATACTACTCTGTTCACATGATTTCTGTCGAGGGACCACTGATGCCTCTGCAACATGTTATAAAAGATTAAATAAATGAATACCATATTATTTAATGATCTACTTATAAAATTAATGATTATTTAATATAAGATTAATCATTATAAAAGAATGAATGAAGGGAGAAATTTAAAAGTTTGTTAGAAAAATTGAATGAAGGAGAAATAAGTTATTAATATAAACTAAGCTAACCTATCTAGGTTTAACTTTCATACTATACTTCAAAAGTTAATTTAAATGAGGAAAGAATGAAAAAATATTGTATTATTATTTGAATCATGACTCAGAGTAAAATACTTTTTACTTTAAATTATTTCATCATTGATGATTGGGGATAAATGTTTACCTTGATTAATATATTATCAACTTAGTACAAAATTGTACACAAATCAGTGTTTTTATATCTAGTAAAAAAAGTAATATCTAATTATGAAATTAGATAATTTAATATAATTAATTAATTAATTAATTTTAAGTAAAATAATAATTTTTTGTATATATATTTTAAGGTCAGTTGATTCATAAAATAAGAGGGCCAAAATATAATCTTGATGTTCATCATATTAATTAAAAAATATATATTTGTAGAGTCCACACAAACTAAATATCTAAATTTATTTTTTATTATTTAATATATAAAATTTGGATAAAAAGTAAAAAAAAAATTACATTGTATAACTTAACAAACACTTGAATCTATTTTTACATTTGAGAGGTAAATACTTTTAAACAAGTAATCAAATCAATATAATTGTTTCACATTTTGTCCCATTGGTTTAGTAAGTTAACTTAACCATGTTACAGTATATTGAGTAGACATAATATACATTCTTTGAACACATGAACAAAATAAAAAAGATGATGCTGAGGGATTGAATCAGTACATCATTATTGTTCATTCATTTATTCTCTACATTCGTATACCTGGTGTGTGGTGTGAGTAAATGTGGAGATTGAAAATAATGAATGATGTTAATGAGATGAATTGATTTTGTCTTTTTATGCATGATCGATTCCAATCCAAGTTGTAATACATTAGATCCTTGGTTTCCCAAGGGCCAATCCAGTGAATCCAGTACCCAGAACTCAGTTGGGAGGGCCACTGTGTGAGTCAGATCGTACCAGGACCACAATATGCATGCCATTGGACACTGCTGTGCTGTAGTGTCCATAAGCCATGCCAAAATCTCTTCACACTTCTCATTCTCACATTTTTTTTTTCATCTTCTCCCCTCTCTATATTCTATCTTCCTCTTTTTCACTCTCTTCAACTTCCACACAACACAATCCATGGATAATAATCCTTCAACTTCCACACAACAACCTCGTCCCTGTGAGAAGGCTTCCAGCATGAAGAAGAGATTCCTCAAAAGGGCCAAGGAACACAGGTCCAGGCTCTATATCCTAAAGAGGTGCATTATTATGTTACTGTGCTGGCAGAAGTACGAGCAGTATTGATATTCAAAACCTCTCTTTAGCAGGTGGATACCATTAACTACATCAACCCCACTTTTTTTCTTTTTCATTTTTTATTTGCAAGTTCTGTAAATCATCATCATCACTATATATATATATTATGGTTTTACTTAGAGGGAGGGAAGAAGTTATATATAGAGACAGAGATATTTTTCAGTGAGCATGTTGAGCACTTTATTGCACTGTCTGAAGAAGATTCTTCCATGAATTGAAGAAGATGGAATTAATAGGGTGGTTTAATTAGCCATTGCTGTGAATACAGTGTGACCGAAGGAGGTGGGATATCACTTGCAGGATTTACACGTTATTGTGTGAACTGACATTACTCAACTCAGTTTGTTTTCTAGTGTAAAAGAAGCTGAAAGAAAAGACATTATTTCACATGAAGATAGGGACATATCGTTGCTACTAAGTACAATGAGGTTTTGGTAGGACTTCGGTCAAGAATAAGGTTTGCCCACTTTTCTACTTATTTCCCCACTTATATATTACATAAAGCTTAACACTTCATCAAACAACCTTCAACTTTCCCTTTTTTTTTTTACTGCTGTTTGGTTACTTTTTATTTATATGGGATGGACGGTAGAAACACACTTGAATACATACTATTAGTGTATACACATCAAACAATAACAATCCATGAGTTTTATCTGACAAGCTTTTCAAATTTGAAAATGATTATTCAACACACACACATAATATGCATCTGTGCTTCTGGCAGTTTACCAAATCACATGCTAAGTATAAACTAAAATTAACTTGATTATGCAGTAGAAAATATAATGATTGATGGTGAAGGGTTGAGGGAGGAGTAAGATAGTGTGTCTCAGCATTTCATTTCCTGTCTCTCAATTAACTTGTCTTTGGTTGCATGTGTGTTTGGTTGTACATTCCAATACGATTGGCTTAAAAAACCAGAAGTTAATAATTGAAGTAGTTCCCTTAAACTGTGACTTCTTTGAATGGGTTTAGTTTTGTTTAGTGACATACTATTGGCTGAGATTTGAAAGTTTAAGAAGGGTTAGTGAATGGGATGGATTAAAGAAGAGCATGATGATAAATTTAGATGAGAGAATCTGATGCAGATCTTGAGATGCAGTTGGTTGAATAGTACCTATAAATTTTCTGGAGCAGTATTAATTTGTGTGTGTTAAAACAGAGAAGGTACTTGAAGAGCACAAGTAGAGAAACAAGGGCACGGTGTGAGCATTTATTTGGAATTGACATTTGGCCAACTCTTTGGTCTAGTTTTGGTATTTCAAAGGGTCCTCCGAAGCTGCAATTGGAAATTTTGGAATGCTCACCATTTGAGGTCTCTCCCCAAAAATAGTGTTCAGATGCCTCCATCATGCACAAAACATTCTATTACTACTTAATTAGAACAAACCCTTTCTTCTTCTAATACCATCACACTCTCTTCATGTACAATGCAACTCTTTATTGCCTCCATTAGTTACTTACACCTTTGTGTTTTTCTCCATTTATACTCTTTCTTAATCACATTTATACCAAATTCTTTCCTCAACAAAATATGTCTCAAACGTTACAATCAACAACGTTAACTGCACTATGGCCTTAACCCTCGTCTCATGTTAAAAAACACTGTTTTACTGTCTTGCATGCATTGTCGCTGTGAGCAGATTAGATAAAGCTAAATTGTAATCCAATTATTGTGAAGCAAACTAAAAAAAGATTGTTCTGTAGTTATTTTATTAATTTTGAAATTGTTTTATTCTCCTGGGTGGTGCCAAATTGTTGATAAAGTAAAACTTTTGGTTCGAAAACGTGTGCGAGCAAATCTTCCCCTTAGTTATGGGCATTACTGGCGGAAATGCTCGAAGCAACATAACATGTCACAGGGTCCCTCCCAACCTATGCATCAGAACTAATTAACACTGTATATGCTAACCTATTATTCTGCTTCTCTCATCAAAAAGGGGAACTAATTTAGGTATCACCAGCTGGCACCACAACTCTATCAAAAAGACTAACACTTCATAAACATCTTTTTTTAACAACAATTTATTCAAATCATACATCTTTCTCTAATATTAGATTGTACATGATCGTTACATCAAAATTTTCTACAGATAATGTGAAGATTTTCCATCGACCGAAGATAAAATCAATTTACACGAATCCAAATTGATAACATTGAGTTATACTTAAAGTTCACTCCTTAACATGATAATATAATAATGGGTTAAAGTCTATCCTAACAAAATAAGTTAATTTTGTAAAATTGAGTTAACCTTAAAATTCAATTCTTAATCGGATTTGATGAAAAAAATAACTATGGAGAAGTCAGAGTTTTGAAATTCATTGGAATGTTAGGAGACGTGACATCCACCTCTTCCATGGGATTTTGTGGATCCTGTTCATTTGTTTCCTTTTCTCTCTTTCTTTATTAATATTGATTAATCATAAATTAAACAACCAAGATTAAAAAAAAGTAGATTCTATGAATCATGAATATACTTTCCTAGTGATCTATGAACATCCTTGTATGGATTTATACCAAAGAGGGTTTAATTTTTAACAACTATGTCCACTTACATCTATATCTCTGCCTTTGAATGTGGAAGAAAGTGAAGATGAAACTTTTTGCACCACATAGATGTGTTGTTGAGAAACCAATTACCAAATATAATTGGTCGAACAGAGAATCAATGACACGAGTTAGCATGACTCAATCAAATCACTACATTCACAATTTGACACCAACCACTCACAAACTTTCCAAAAGCCATTTCATACTATTTGAATTTCAAATGTGGTTGGCAGCATACCAACTTACCCTCCCAGAGACTCATAAATATAAAACCCTGGAACCTCCACTCCTTCTCTTCTTGTCACACTTCAAAATATGCCTTTCTTTTCCATTTGTTTCCACTCTCACAATTTAATGTGCCCCCTCCTTTTTTTCTCTGAGTCGTTGGCAAAGTAAATGCCACCATATTTAAGGCTCTGCATCTCTCTGTCTCTCCCTCTCTCTCTCTTCTATTATATTTTAAGAATCTCACAGGACACACTCTTTACTTACTTCAAAGGAACATGCTTTCTTCATCAAACTTTCCAACGATTATGCTTTCTGGTTATGATATGCTGCAGCCACCATAGGGGGTAATTAGCTTTTGTTATCACATTTATTAACCAATGCTTGTTTGTTTCTTAAGAAAGTGCAGGAATGGAAAGTGGTGGAGGATCATACTTCAAAAAGTATAATTAAGAACTTGAGATATTGGTGCGGTTCAATCAGAAGCCAGTGTTTTATTATCCAAAAGCTCTGTGTTATTTGATTGAGCCGTGCCAATATCACATGTAATTCATCTTTTTCTTCATGCACACTACTACTCAAACTCTTTATCAACTTCGGTAAGTTCTTAGAATTCATAGATAGCAAAAAGGAATTGTAAATGAAAGTTATGTTAGCGAAGATTGTGCAGATTCGATGTTGAAGATGATAGCTGAATTAGCATGTTTTTTTGTGTCTCCGAAAAGCAGTGATGTGGGATAGAGTGAATTGGTATGGTAGGTAGGAAAATTGTTTTAGCTTTTGCATTTTGTTTTCTCTTTTGAGAGTGGTAGGGACTTCATTAGAGGCAAATCAATGAAGTGGGAATTGGCAAAGATAAATCTCTCTTTACGTTTTCTTTCTTTGCTTCTGTGTAAAGGTTCATATCATCCCATCTTTCTCGTGTTTACATTTAAAGCACTAACATTCATTTTCGACATGTTTCCAACTACAAAAGTTCTCAACTCTGATTTGCTTCTCCAAACAAATCTTTTGATTCCGCACAACAAAGAAAAGGTTTGTTTGTTATATTTTTATTTTTTTTTATTAATTATTGTTATCATTATTCATACTTTTTGGAAAATTTACAATAGGAAAATTTTCTTCTTGCTTATATTCATTTGGAAATGTAATTTAATTTTCATTTTTACATCAAAAAGTTTAGTGTTGGTGTAATAGATTTGTACTTCTTCAGACGTGTTAAAATAACTTCATATATATTACTTTTTCTATTGCCTATCAATTATAGTGAAACAATATTCAATGGATGATTATATTATAAAAAGAGAATCAAAACACTACAAAAATTTCTGCTATTCTTTATTTATTTCACTTCTTTTATTGTTTTTTTTTTCTCTTTTTGGCTTTTAAGAATACTATCAAAATTGTTTATAACAAACCGTAAAGCAATTCAAAAAATACTTTCTTAAAAGCAATCATTGTTTAAAGTTTTTTCTAACCAATTTATTTTCCCTTTTGGTTGATATTGTTTGGCCTCATTATCTTACAACATTACTTTTTAATGAAATAGACCATTTTAAAATTAATGAGTAATATTTAAAAAAAAAATAGAATAAAACTATATGCTACAGCGTATTTGGGTCACTACTTTTTATTTTGTTTACTTTTTAACAATTCAAGACCTGTTCCTCCTTTGTAAGTTAAAGATTTGTGTATAATCAAATCAAATTGAATTATATTTTATTTTTATCAAATCTCCTTGAGTTTCGTTCATTATTGTACATGATTTTTTTATACTTTTTATTGTTGATTCAAGAAAAAGTTGTATATTAATCATTGGAATACAGCTTATATATAGAAATATATTTATGCATATCTGATTAAAAAAATTGATTACGAATTAATCTAACATTTATTCTTTACAATTAATGCAATTTTTTTTTCCTGACAACAACTTTTGAAGATTACAAGTTTTTTTTTGTGATTTATAATAAAAACTAAAATTAGGTGTCAGTTTCTTTTCTTTCTTTCTTTTTTCTCATAATTTAGAGTTGTATTTTTGCATCAACTTTTCTTCTATGAATGAACAATTTGTTCACTGGACAAATAAATCACATTATTTATTCAATGACTCTCATTCAAGACTTCATAAGATGTTGTTAGTGAGGTAAACAAAAATGAAAAGGTAACACTTTTGAGAAACAAATAAAATTATATTAAACTTGTGTAAGAAAAACAGAAGAGAAATAATGATAATTATTATGAAGAGTAAGACATGACAGAGAACTAGAATGTAAAGTCCTCCAGCCACTAAACAACAAAAGAATGGGTTTTGTTACTGCTGCTACTATACTCTTCCTCCTTCTCTTTCTTCTCCTTTGCAGCTGCAAAAGGGTTGCTTGTGTCCTCAGTTCACAAAAATTGTATCTTAATACCATTTTAATCCACCTACTACTACTCTTATACTACGTCTATGGCCTGCGCCATTCGTGTGTTCTTCAAGCTTTCTCAATTTTTATTTCACTACTTCTTTAGTTTACAAGGTTGCACTCCACAAAGCGTTTTCATCCTCTCCACAACGCAGGTGAACTTCTTTCATCCTCTCTACAGACCTGCAGATTCCACTGCATTTCCAATCAAACGAAGCAACACATATATTACCAGCCTGCGCCTTCCACTCGCAATCTGCAAGAGGGTAGCACCACTGTTGGTAAATATAAAGACCTACGATCTTGTCTTCTATACCGGATGTCGATTTCAGAACCAGTATAGGAAACTTTTTATACCATATGCTGGTTATAAAACCGACATAGAAAACTTTTTCTAACCAGCATAAAAAGGCTTCCTTGCACCAGTGAAAGAACCATGTAAATTTATCATTTTGTCATGTTTACTTCGAATCACAGAATTCAGAAAGAAAACTACCTTACAAAGAATCATAGCATGACATCTCGAACATTACTAGAACAATTGGATGATAAGTTTTTCATTGGTTGCTCAGATTTATATAATGCTTTTGAAGAAGTGTTTGATTAATGATAGTGGGTAACATGAATTTTCTCTAGAATAGATTATGGTACAATAAAATAGAACATACCAGGGGGTGTGCCACAACACATTCTCCTATCATCAACATGCTCCACGTCTAAACCAATAAACCAAGATCCCAATGAGACATCTTCGTTGGCATATCTATGAAGCACATCCCTGGTATTGTAAAATCAAACTGTTATCAGTCCATCAAAGTAGCACTAAATGCCACATTAGTTTGTATAATATTCAATTCTTTACTAGTAGATGAGAGTCCATGAAGTTGTTAGTCTGCATAATGAGAATCTCAATATCATCGACATACAAACACCCACTTGCCTGTGTTAACAGTTTTGAGAAAGGAAAACAAGACTTACTGATTTATTGATATATAAGTAGCCAAATCTTGGGAAATGGCATATAATTGTCCTGTAGCATGACGGAAGTACTTGTTTCCCACCTCTCCAAACTTCCAGTATTCTGGTTCATGGTATTTCACTCCCCTGTGGTAAGACGGTTAAACTAGGAAGTGTATTTAAAGTACAACACAAAAATACAATACACAGGCTTTCTTACTTCTGAGCAAGGACAGGACCGGATTTCATGCACCCAACATACACCCGAGGTTTCATTCGGTGCATGCTCAAAGTCAATGCAAGTGTTGCTGAGATTGGAAACGGCACAATAAGCACAATGAGGAAAATAATGGTATATAATGAAGTATATATTATGAAGTGTAGTAAAAAAAATCTAAAAGAATCATTAGTCAAGTGAATTTTATGCCTTTCACTTTTCTGCCAATTTGTATCCAATTAAGCAAACACTCCAAATACAGCTATGAGGGCAACATAACAATTACAAGAATGTTCTATAGAGAATGTATCAGCTGTCAATATATAACAGTTCAATATACCAAACATAGAGAAAGCATTGCCATGGCTTAATTGAAATGATATGGTGTTTCTTTCTAAAGAAATGAAGTTATTTTTCTGCACATATCATGTGTAAAAACTGACTTACATTTATCACCTCAACTTTTACCGGTTACTTTCTCCTAACTCTCCACATATCATATTATCAATTAGTAAGGATACACGCTGAATATTTTTTCTGTTACCTAAATTGACATGAACATCATCATCAACTTTAATATAAAATTCCGCATCCCACAAGGCAACAGCAGTCGAAAAGTAGGTCTTTGTCTTAGCTGAGAGTTCTAGGTATCCCTCGACGTGGTTCTGCTTAACACATGTATTTTTTTCATCAACAAAAAAAAATAATAAATAAATAAATAAATAAATATATATATATATATATATAAAAGATATGGATTATGCATCTAAATGAAAATTGGAGGGAGAGAAAGATTACCAGCCTCAAAAAGTCAGCATGAAGCCTCTCCTCAGCTTCAATAGCTTTGTCAAGAATGCCACCAGATGTAGAACTATAGACCAAAAAGGCTAATTAAATCTGTAGGTTATGGTTTCTTAGCATCTCAAGAAAGTATGAACTCAACCAACCATATTGGAATTCATCATATGGGTGAGCCCAAGGTTTCATGACATTGTGTCATTGATATAATTATTTATTGTTTCATCTACTAAAAGAACAAGTATACCACCAATCAACACAAAAAAGACGATATAAATAAACACAACTTGCACCAGAAAGAGGTAATACAAGGTAATACAATTATCAGTTGGATACAATTTGATAGTTAGGCCACAAAACAAAGTTCTGAGATCATGAGAAAATAAGCGCAACAGAATTATCAAAAGTAGGAAAGCACAACAATAACGGAAAGTGAATATCAGGAAATCTCACCTGTGACCTATAACAAATCGTATGATTATGCCCTTTTCTTCCTCCAACTTTTGCCTTTCATTAGCTAATGAATTTCCATTAGAAACCATGGATTAGATACATGATGGCATGGAATTTCTTAAGCATGCTAAAGGAGAACTTTTGTGAGAGGAAAAACTAGAAAGTGATGAAATATCATTAAATCACCTCGTGGCATCCAAGTTGTACGAACAGAATCTCTTCGTTTCCTGCTACTGAAAGCTGTATTGATCCCTATAACCATGAAATATTTTTTCCTGGTACTTGATTCATCTGTCTCTGATTTCCCTGACACAGCACAACCATTCAGCATAAATTCAGGAAGTAGCAAAGCAAATTTAAGATTCAGTTCCAACGTAGATTTTTGTCTTACTTGGTCTCCTGCAATTCATGTATAGAAATGGATTAGCATTATAGTTATTTGATACGAATATAAGTAAATCCCATGCAAAGAAGCAGTGGCTTGGCTTACTTGACATCATTGTTGACATCATTGTTGACAACATTCTGTGTATTTGAAACTTCCACTTTACTGTAATTTGAGTTTGGCCTTGCAACCTTAAAATAAAGGTAAAGCATCAAGCAGAACATGTCATCATTACAGATCTTTTTTTCATAAATAGCACAAGATGCAGCTGAAAGTTATATGCCTGAGATTTTAGCATTACTTTTCAAAAAGCAAACAGAGAAAAATGTGTCATATAAAAAGTACTCTTATTTTGCACCTAAACCCATGGATTTAAATCCCTCATAGTAGTGCATAGCATCCAGCCCCAAAAACACTACAGTGAGATAGTGGATGGCAGGATATGTGCAATCTTGAAATATTTATATAGTTTATGTACATAATTCTCAAAAACGATAAAAAAAAATACTCAATGACATTCATAATTAAGATAATGCCATAGGTCTCTTAAACAAAACATACAAATAAATAGAAACAAAAGTCAAATCTTCACTTTTACTGCTATTATTACAGCTTTAGATGTCATTGTGGAAAGGAAACAAACCCAAACATATCCCCGCCTAAAAAGCCTTAAATGAATCTGTTCTGAGGCTTTTTTTTTCACTGAGCAGATAGCACAACTATAGTGTGCTATAACCACTATGTCATACACTACAACTGCTACACTAAACCACTCTACTATTCAACCCCTGTACTGTAATCAAGAGCCATTCAAAGCTTAGTCAAAACCTAATCTTTTGAAACATTTGGTTGGTCTGGAACCCTCTCAACGAGCAAGAGTTCAACCCTTTCTCCCTTGTTAATATCAAATTAACAATAAGTCAATACAAATGAATTGGTGGCATGTGCTTGTTGTCCACACTTCATGTCCAAATCAGATGGCATATCATGGACAACAAAAATACTCTAAGGTAAAGTTTGGCTCAACTATTTTTGGGTTTCTCTTAGAAGGAGAAGTTAGGCCAAATACAATCCTTGCAAAGCTCCTCAGAATATAAGAAATCCTTTGTCTTAATGAACAAATCCAAATGAGAGAAAACTTCTATAGAAACAATGCAGAGGAGTTCATTCTTATTAGATGAAGAGATGCTAAAAGATGTTGGGCTTAATTCTGAAGGCATATTCATCCCCAATGAAATAAATTACCAAAAACAAAGATACATTAATGACATATTCCACCATTCTACAACGAGTGCAAATGAATAATGAACTAACCACAAATGTAAACAAGTGTAAATATATTACAAATATTGTTTTCTTAGCTCCTGATCATTTCAAGGGAGAGGAACTTCTACTGTTGTTACAAATTCCAGTAGTAGTTATAAATATTATGGGATGGGGGTAAATGCATGCATAACATACAAAAATATAATATGTACAAAAGAGAAACAGACACACTTACTGTATTTAGATTACAACCATCAGAGTTTAATTTTATTCTTTCAATCTCACTAGTAGTCCCTGGAAATTCTACATATTCAGGCATAGACCATATCCTGAAGCAAAACTGTTGTTAGCATTACACATATATCATAATCATTAGCTCCCTTGAGATCTAGTTTAGTAACTACCTATGCCTTCAGCATCTGATAATAAAAGCAAAAAAGTTGTGAACACTTAAATGAACTCAGCTTCACAAGTTGATATTTGTTCAAACATGATCAAAACCACCGAAGGCGACGAAGAAATGTCAAAAAAATATGACAGGCCACACCATGTGTAAAGAAGCCTTCATTTAATTAAACTCAAGGCAATGTCTAAATTGAATTAAAACTTGACAATTTTCAGCAACTACGTAGATAGAGGGAGGGAAATAAAATATGGATACCCACCAATCACTTTTTTTATTCAGAGGAAAAGAAAGAGATGCAAGAAGTGGAAGAGAGTAAAATAAAATAAAATGAGTTTGAATAACGTTGGTACATTTAATGAAACGAACAGAATATCATGTGGAGAATTGTAAACAAATATTTACAATCGAAGTAGAAGTGTAAAACAAACAATAAAAAAGAACAAGAATAAATGTCCCAATGCAGAAGACAAAGGTAATAGAATGTCCTTTCTTAGAGCATAACCACAGTTTGCAGGAACTGATCACTGGCCGAAGATAACTAAAGAAAGAGAAAATTTTGATACTCAAATATGCAGAGCCAGAAGGGAAAGTACCTATTTGTGAAGAACATTCCAGCACAGAAGCTTGCCACACAGAGCAGAAGAGCCCATTTCCTGTGCAGAACGTTCCTTGCACTCAGTTCTACAGCTCCTCCCTTGCTCTTCATGGACATTCCCCTCCCCTCTTTTCCCTCGCCTCACTATACAAAAATGCACAATGAATTAAAAACACAACGAGTTACAAAGATCAATTACATGCGAAAATTATAAAAAAGAGGCAAACTTTACAGCTTCTGTGGCACCCAGCCACTATCCTGTTCCTTGGGGGCAAGAGAGGAAGACCCACTTAGCCCCTACTTTGCCCCTTTATCTTCCAGTCTCTGAGAACCGCCCCTTAAACGCCTCTTAACACCACAAACGTTATTCGCAATCACACTTAAGACAACAGATAACGGCAACAGTTACTCAAGTGTTTATCTTCTCAGATCTTGTCCATCATCAGTTATTTTGCTCCCATAAATCCCTGGTTCTACAGTTTTTCAGCTCAACTCAAGTGTTTGGTATGCTTCATAAATCACAATTCATTAACACTAACAAAACCATGCCCCCCAAAAATAAAATCCCACTAAGAATAGGGTAACAAAATTTTGTGTGTAGTAAGTAAAGTTATTTGAACAGAATGGTGTTTTGGTTTCTTATAATTTTCCTTAAAAAGTGTCGGTTGATGATAAGTGAGCATTAACTTTACCATGACACTTGAGGTTTTCTCGAGAGTGGGTTGAATCCAGTTCAGATGGATCCCACCCGAATGCAATTCAATCAAATTGTGTGTACTTTTGCAATTGTAACGTCTGCACAACTCTACATATTCTTCTACTAATATTAAATGCATGAGGTTTAATTATGAGTGTTATTATTACAATTAGTTCTGTTTATTCTCTATCCTGTGATTCAGTTTCTCCCAGAAAATAAAAAAAATGTGCTTTGTTACAATTCTGAATATGAAAGAGGAGCATATGAAAATAACTTATACAAGTATGTCAACTCATGCTCTCACTACGACTTAACCGTGAAACATAAAGTGTACTTTATTTTGGTTACAAATTACATAAACACACTCCCAGTTTGAGTCATAAAGTTTTGTCTCAGAATAACTAGGAAAAGTCGTGTTGTGTTAGTTGATAATTGATTGATGCGATTAATGATATAAAATGTAGGTTTAATTAGTCAGATCTTATCCGTTTTTGTTCAGATATATCAGTTTGGCACATATTTTTAAAAATGTGTTAATTTAGTCTTAACTTTTAAAAAAGTGTCTTAATTATGTTTCTTTCAGACAAAAATTACACTACTGTTAATGGTGTTAATAATTTTTTACTAAAAAGGACTTAATTGAGACATTTTTTCAAAAGTTGTGACTCAATTAACATCTTTTTAAAAGTAAGTACCAAACTGACACATTTAAATAAAAGTAAGTATCATCCGACTAATAATTAAACTTGTATTTTTAATATTAGAAATTAGTGCCAGTTTAATTCCGTATATTATCTGTAAAGGAGCAATTGTTTGTAGTTTGTTTCGCAGGTTGAATGTTTCTTTTTTCCAAATTAATTATTTGGATCCCTGTAGTTATTGAAATAATAGTTGCAGCATGGCAAATATGAATAAAACAAGGAACAGAAAGAAAGGAAAGAGGCCGAAAGTTACAACTTTTTTTTTTCATAATATATCAACATTCAAGCCCAAAAGATAAAGGATATTCCATAATTTATTCAAACCATTTCAAACACAGAAAATACCCAATTTAATATTAGACTTACTTGGGTGTTTCACATTAACTGTATATTTACACTTGGCCCTTAAGTCACCTAAGGGAATGCACTTAATCGTATGTTTTAATCAAATTTATGATGCAGATTAATTTATTAAAATTTCAAATAAATGAATTCAAGTAGAAGTTTGAACTTTTTTTTAATGTAGAAGTGTGGATTAAGATACTGTAGACTATTGTTATCAGCATATACATTTTCTAAAATTTCTTGTTTTCATGAATCATATATGAATAGTGTCAGTTCTTACATAACTCATTAAATACATGTTAAACTCATACATGAAGAAATTAAATACAACAAGATAGGAAAAAAAACAAAAAATGGGCTTATAAGGCCCAACAAAACTAAAATGTGCAAAAATTCAGCATATTAGTCACATCTTATATCATCCCAATCTAACATTCAGATCAAGTTTTAAACCTGACCTTAAATATGCTTGGCACTCCAAAATACACGTAATCAACACTAAACAATAATCCAAAACAACTCTTTGAAGATTCAATATTTCTAAACAACTTTTTAGATTTTTAATTCACGTATAAAATTTCAAATGTATTTTTACACTATTTAGTTTAAAAATTAATAAATAATACTTTTGTTTTTTTATATTTGACCCCTCATGTACCTTTCAATCTATTGAGTTTAGATATTGAATTTAGAATTCACTCAGAACAAGAATTTCTATTAACAGTATTATTATCTCAATGCTCCTGATATCAATGAGACGGGTAGGATATGGATAGTAGTTCCCTTATATCATATTTGTTGAATAAATATTCGTCTTGTATAACGGATACCCGTATAACTTTTCAATATTCACGGATATCTACGGGTACCCGTGAGTATTTACTAAAAAGTAAAAATAAATATAAATATAAATATTTAACAACATATTTTAATCATAAATTCAAATAAAATACAGTACATAACATTCATAAATTTTAAATAAAGTCTAAATAACTCATTTAAATAGTGTTGAATAACAGTTTACAAAGAAATGAATTTTTTTAAAAATTAATTAATAAAAAATAACTCATTCAAAATCAATATGTTAACATGCGGGTATTAAAAATACCCGTATCCGCCGCGGATATCCATTTACAATATTCATTTTCTATCCATTGCAAGTTTTAACCACAGATACGCATACAAATTTTTTTTGACATTCCTCCTAAGTAAAAATGTGAAAAATAACTATTTTTATCGCTACAAATAAACATATACGTGATCGCTAACGGGAAATATACATGTTCAATATTTTTTACCTAATCTACTTTCATATTTAACAAGAACAGTATTATGTTTTAAAAATCTTATATTACGTTCATCTCCATGACAAGTGACAAGGATTAAAGTTATTAAAGGAAGACAACTACATTAACAACATTAACAGGATATTGTAAGTAATTTTTTTTTTATCTCTTTCTTACCCTCCATTCTTATTTCTATTCATTATTTTATTGGTAATTTCTTTCATTCATGGCTTATAATTTTTAGTATGATTATAAATTACATTGATGTTATTTATATTTCTAAAAAGTAAATAAATATATGCAAAATCGAGAAAATAAATTATTGTTTTATATTATTTTTAATAACCTTTTACCATTTATTACTAAAAATAAAAAGGGTTGGGATGGCCATTCTTTTTATTTTAATAATAGCATTGCCACTAACTTTATTTTTTGGTAGATGGTAACTTTTATTTTCTTAACTCATACATATGTGAAGGTAATGAAAACAACATTGTCAGTAACTTTATTTTCAATTTCTTACCAAACATACAAAAAGATTATAAAGTCGCTTTTTAAGTTTATTCAAATACACCTAATATTTTATCAGAAGATTTCGAAAGAAAAAAATGAGGAATGCAACTTTATTTTATAGTGGTTCAAACACTCCCTGCAACTACCATTCTCACCTTTCATAACTTTAACATGTATCAGTGGTGGTCCCTGCATCACTGATGTTTTCATTAAACTTTTTCAAAGAAATAGAAAAAATAGACATTATGTAACAATTAAAGAAAAAGTGTTGTGGTAGGTGGTTTTTGTTTAGGTTCCAAAGCAATGATGAGTTGAATATGCAAAGAGAGGTTTTAGAATACTAAGTACAGAGATATGTGGGGATTGTACCTGAATGAAGATGATAATAGAGATAATGCAAGAATGAGAAAAACATATTCTATTATGTCTAAATCATTAAAAGTTAACTAATGATAAGTGAAAAAACATGAAGACTATTAAACTCAGTAAGAACACAGAGTGTACTCCACTGGCCTTAGTGCAATACAATACAGATTCAGACAAAATTTCAGAGGCTGCCACTCCTCCTTTTTCCTTTCCCTAAAACCTCTTTTTCCCAGAAAATTTAGAACAACAAAACAAAACAAAACAAGAAAAGAGAAAAACAATTTCCACAGCAGCAGGACCTCACATTCCATACATGAGTAGCAATAATCAAACACCTAAAAAAGATTGCATGGGATCCTAGTATGACAATGCTGATGAGGATGATGACATGAGCATGAGTCATAGTGGTGAATCCACCAACTACTCGATGAAACCTGTTTTGGTCAAAATAGCATTTCTCACTTTGCTGAGATCTCTCCCTTTCAGTGTTCTCCCTATCCCTTCACACACAGAGAAAGATGAAATCTGGCTCCTTGCAAGTTTCCTAGAAATCCATTGATGAGGAGGAATCATACCATCATCATCATCTTCATAATCATCAAGACAGTGATCCCCATAACCAAAATCAAACTTTTTGTTTACACCCTCTTCCTCAATGCCCTTTTTCCCATAAATTTTAGACCAATCAGGAATGTCCATAGGTGCTGAGGATCTTTGAACCACATTTGAATCAGATTTCAAGGAGTGTGGTTTGACATTATTAGTCCTTGGGATCTTTCTCGGAGAGGTTGTCATGCACCATGCAGAAGAAGAATCGGAGGAGTCCTTAGATAGCTTCATTTCTGGGCAGAAAAAGTCAGTCTCCCTCTCCAAGGTCACACCACCCCACACATCTTCTTCGTCAAAATCTTCATTCCTGGGTGATCCCCCACCAAAACCGCTGCTTTTGTTCAGAAAACCACTCCAATCTGCCATTGGTATCTATTAGTTCTGCAATCTCTTCTGCTGCCTGCAAATACAGATAAGGGTGGTTGAGAGGAAGCAAAGCAAGGGAAGTGTATTGAAGTGGATGATAGATAACACAGTTATCTATTTCAGTATATATAGACACAGATGACTAGAAACTTTTTTTCACCCAAATGTGATCATGGTTACCCACCAATAAGATAAAAAAATACATTTTTTTCCCCTTTCATTGGGAATTAAAAAGCAGAAAGGTGTAAGAGAAGAGAATACTGTCAAGAATCTACCTTGTCCTTGTTTCAAAAACCTCCAAAAAGGAAAGGGTTTTGAGAAAATTTCTGAAACGGGAACCTGATACACCCTTTTGAAAACCACGCAGGAAAAAGGAAGAAAGGCTTGAAAATTCTTCCCCGGCCCCTAAAGGCTCCAAGGAAAATCACAGGTTTCAAGAGGGCAGACTCACTCACAGAATGGTACCTGAAAAAAGACAAAGGGGCAGAAAAAGACAAGAAAGCAGCAAATGTGTACAACTACACCACACACACAAACACGAAAAAAGGGTTGTATTATTATAGTTTTGGCCCATAAGTGAAAAACCTCATATGGATATTAAAGAAGGCAGAAAGAAAATGATGGGTCTTGGAGTGAGTCTGAGTTGATCTCTCTCTCCAATGGTTAATTGCAAAAGTCCAAAAGAGCACAGATGAAGGACATGAGCATAGCGGCATCGATCAAAACCCAAAGAGAAAGTCCCATCATATCAATAGCAGCACAGCACTATTAAGAAGAGGTGAAAATTTTTTAAACGCACCCTCAGGCTTCTGCTGCTGCTGCTGCTGCTGCCTAATTTATCACTCAGTTGTTGCAGATACACTGCATGCTATTATGTATCTTATCAGCTATGCAATGTATTTATGTGTGTATGTGCAGAAACAGAACTTCAATGGCTTTTGTTTTTTCAATATCTTTGTAAAGTTCTGAAAGGCTGCATCCTGATTGGGAGAGGTGGTGATGCACGATTGGCTTGAACGTACCTCAAGGATCTGCAACCTTATCCTCAACTACTCATCTATTTTTACGTAGTAGTAACTCATTCGCCACTCAGAGATTAAACAAAACAAAACAACAAAAGGGTTTTTCTTCCATTGGTTCATCTCTTCTGATTAAGTGTGAAACTTCAAAGTGTGAGCCTAACCATCCTTTATTAATTGCCTTGGAGAGGGTGCTTCCTCCTACCAAGTATATAGTAGTTGTTTCATTGGGTTTTACCATAACATTGAGATATGTAGCCAGTTTTTTCCTGACGAATAACAATGCCTTCAATTCTCCATCATCACCTTATGGTTGTACACCTAGCATTTATCTTCCACCTTTTTACTCCTACCTTGTTGGATCATTAATGCACACTGCTCAGGGTTAGAAGAATGCAGTGCCGTAACTCTTGGTGTTAGATGATATACTTAAATCACGATTCCAATTGTATATCGATAACATAGCATGTTTATTTGTCTTTTTCCTGGTTTACGAGTGAAGGTTGTGATGATATGGTGTTCTAGCAAACCATTATTTTGTTGAAGAAGTAGTTTTACATGTTGTTTGGTTACTTTTAAGAGTTTGTTTGTACTACTAATTGTTTATGCGTGCTTAGTTGAATGAAGACATGTTTTAGTGACAGCATTATTTGTTTTTGTTTGTGCTCCACTGTTTAATGTTCTTATCCACCCATGCTAGTTTTCAGTGGATGCAATATTCTAGTATACTGTAGCTTAGCCAGATAGCAAATTTGCACGTATATCAATATCAATTCACATTTATTACTGAGGATTCGTAACTAGCTGTTTTGGAAACATTGACAGCTATCCTGGCACAAAAACCATAATCAACTATAGTTACTCTGACCCCATTTTATAACTATTAGTTCCCTATTTTATTCACAAAATACTTCGTATAAACTTTAACATACATCTATGAAAAAGAGTGTTTTCTTGTTAGAAAAGTGTTGGATACTTTAAGAAATTCAGAATTTATATGTGAAAGCGCATAACATTTATTCTTACAACAATTTGTTATCTTTCAATCAACTTCATTCCTTCTCATTACTAGACCCAATCTAGTTTTATAAACAACTTTTGTTTTAAAAAATATGCATCATCCATTACTTAACTATAGCATAGTAAAAATGTCAAGATGGGTTCTATCACACAAGTCATTATCACGGGATTTGAATCGGATTGGATCGAAAGAATTTCATATTTTTCAAAAGTAGGTTGAATTGAAATCGACTTACTTAATCTACAGGTTAAATGGGTTCGAGCCGGATTGAAGTTGGATTGACCCACAACCCTCCAATAACAACGATATCAATTTTTTTTAGAATTTTTAATTTTTTTTATTATAATTATTATTACCTATAATTATATAAATTCACAATTTAATATTTTTAAATACTAAAAGATAACTCAATAATATTTGAATTGTTTGAATGTTTAATTTATTTATTTGTTAAGTTATATACTTTGATGCTTTAACTTTTAATTACTATCTTTATAATAATATTTCGAGAATTACATAAACAATTTGATTCTACTATTATAAAAAATAAATTGATTAAATTCACTTTCATTGTAATACAATTAATATATAAATAAATTAAAAATAATAATATGTAAGTCAAATCATTAACCCACCAACCTATAATAAGTCGAACCGGATTACAAATATTCTAGCTCACTAAAAAATAAACCGAATTAAACTTACTCATTTTTAATTCAATCCATATGAGCCAACCCAACCCGACACTCTTTCATAAACATGGTAAACAAAAAGGTTATCCATGATATTTCATTTCAAAATAAATTTAAATGACAGCTATATATTTGGTAAGTGTGTTAAAATAGTTTTTAAAATTTTTAAATATATTTTTAGTTTTTAGTCAAACTAAAAAAATGTTAATTTTAAATATTTCGCATTCTTTTAATCGTTCTCTTTTACTTTTTACTATTAACTATGTTAGTGCAACATAAAAATATTAAAAGGCAAAATAAATAAATAAAAGTTAAATTAAAATAATTGTGTCATATATTCATTATTTTATAAATAACATCATTACATGTACCGTTCTTTTTCTTATCATTTAATAAATTACTTTTAATATTATATTTTATTACAAAATTAATTTACTTTAAGTGCTTATAATTTATTTTTGTTTAATGATTTTAATATCATTTAATTTTTTAATATATATCACAAACAATTATTTACATATCAGTTTTTATTTTTTTAATGTTAAGATTGTATGTAATAAAAAAAATAGTTACTCTTTTTTTTTAATTATTATACAATTAAAAATTAGGGTGTCAAAGCAGGTTTGGTTTGTCAAACTAATCCGTCAAAAAAATAACAGGTTAGGTTGGAGTTTTTAAATTGTCAGTCCATATTTTAGTCTAGTCCGCCTAACTTGTTAAATTGGCGGACCAGTCTGTCTTGACCCGCTGATCCATTTTTAACTTTTTAAAAAAATAAATAAAAATAATTAATTTTCTATATTATTTTTTTTGTATAAATGTAAATTTACAATACTATTATAATTTAAATCATTGACACTTACAACTTAAGTTTCAATTATTAGTTATAATATAGTAATTTAGCCTAAATATATAATACTTATTTTAATTTATCTAATTAAATATATTAATTGATATTAAAAGCTTAGAAAATATTGAAATAAACAAATTTTATAAATAAAAATTTTAAAAAAATAAAGTAAGGTGGCAAGACAAGTTAGAGTTTGTGACCTAATTTTTAGTGGTGAACCAGTCAAACTCGACCATTTTTCACTAATCAAGAGCGAAGTAGGCCAAAACAAATTGGATTGACCTGTTTTATCGCTCTCCCTTAAAAACTAATATAATTTTTTTATAATATATTAAATATTCTTGTTATTAACCATTTTTTACACATAAAATGATAATAAGTACATATAATTATAAAATAAAAAGTATATACAATTTATTTCTTCAAATAATATTGTATGATGAAAATAAGGAATATTTATAAAAACTAATATTAATATTATAATTATAATTATTGTTTAAAAGATGTTATAACACACACACACACACATATATATATATATATATATATATATATTGTTTTGTATAGAAAATTCATTATATTACTCAATTTAATTATTCAATTAAAAATAATTTAATAATATTGACTTACCTTTCTTTTATGAATGACTTATCTTTATTGATATTAAATTAAGAATTTAAAAGTTTCGAAATATTTTCCAACATTAAGACAAAAAATATTTACGTAAATTAAAACATATATAAATTAATAAAAAAAATACCATGCATGAGTTAATTATATAACATATACAAATTAAAATAAGAGAACTTTATACAGTTGTGCTATGTCAATGTAACTTACTCAAGTTTGGCTTCCTAAAATAAAACGATAAGAATGTGACACAGAAAGTATACATCGGTTGATACAAAAACCTAACCTACTTATAACAAAAATGTGAGTTGAATGGATAATCACAAAAATTCATATCACAACTATGCTATATCTAATATATCATTTTACGAATATCCTATATAATCATAAGTACATTTGTTGATTTTTTTTATTTTATTGTTGTATTATTTATTGATTTTTTGTATTCAGGATTTGACTGACTATTCATTTTAAATGAAAAAAAAGTTTCAACTATATATAATTTTAATACGTTTTTAATTCCTAAATTTAACATGAAATTAAAATTTATGTATGTTCAAAATTTTAATATAATTTTATCTTCAAATTTATAAATAAATAGATATAATTTTGATATATCAAAATTTTAAATATAAATTTATATTTTTTTGCATCATATCTATAAACTAAAATCATATTTAAACATAATTTTAAATTTTGACTTAACTTATATTTCATCAAATTGATTATTAGAAAACCATTCAAAATGTGAGCTTAATATGACAATTATGTTGCACGCGTGATTTTTTTTTATAAATAACATAAAGAAAACTTAAATTTCTATTTTTTAAAAATAACTTTTTTTAATTTGTCATCCAAGACAGTTATAAGAAGTTATGTGAATAGAATATAATGAAATATATGTGAATAGACAGCGAAAAACAAAGTCCATAATTGCATTGTAAAATAGAATTAAGTGTGAACATTCATGACCATCCATAATCCGTACATATTTGTGAATAAAGTACGACTACTACCACCAATGCTTTAAACAGAGAAACTTTATGTCCAAAAGTAGATACCAATAATAGGTAAGTGAAATTATGAAAAACTTCTTTTTGGACCACAAATTAAAGAGTGTTGTCAGTCCAATACAACCGTAGGAGAATTCTTGGATCTAACTTCACAGACTCAAATAAAAAAGAAATTATAAAAAAATAAATTAATTTAGTTTCTCTATTTTTATTTATCTTAGTTATTATTTTAGAAAAAATGTGAGACAATCAAATTCTTCCCCTTAGCAATGTAGTAACCACATTAAAAAGAGTGTCATGTATCATTTCCAGATTTATTTTATTTTATTTCATTAATTTTTATTCTCTTAAAAAATAAAAAAAATTATGTGACAGTAATAATGTGATGATGAGGTAGTGATAATATATCATGTGTCATTTCGTCATTCTTAAAACCTTTTTGTATTTATTTTTGTCTCAATTTTAGTTTAATAAATTTAATTTTTATATAAATGATACACAAAAATATCTACCAAAATTGATATTTTTAGGAAATATTTTTAATAAGATTACTTTATTTAAATTTACATCGTATTTAAAATTGCTTTAAATTGTTAGTAGAAAATAATATTAATAGAAAAAAATCAATAAATTATTAATATTTTATTACATCATATTTAATATTGTTTTCTATTTAAATTTCATATTTCAAATAATTGTACTTTTTAAAATGTGTATTGAGTTGGTGTTAAATTGTTAGTAGAAAATAATATTAATAGAAAAAAAATCAATAAATTATTAATATTTTGTTACATCATACTTAATATTGTTTTCTATTTAAATTTCATATTTCAAATAATTGTACATTTTAAAATGTGTATTGAGTTGGTGTTAAAAACAAATTACATAAATTTGAAAATAATTTTAGCCAAGTTTATTAAAACAAATTTAAAAATTTAAAAATAATGTGAAATACAAATTTAAATTAATTTAGTTTTGTTAAAAATATATAATAAAAATATCAAATTTAATAAAAATACAATTGATATATAAAAGTTAATTTTTGTTTATTTGAAGAAATATGCCACCTTTTTTTAATTGTTTTAAATTTTTAATTTTTTAATTTTAATTTTTAAAATTTTTGTTTATAAAATATTATATATATATATATATATATATATATATTTATAAATAAATTTATTTACATAATATAAAAATTATTATTTTTTAATTGTTTTTAATTTTTAAAAATGAAAAGACACAGATCGACAAACTAGAGAGACCGAACTATAATGGATTGACGTGAGCTAAGTTTTAATTTTTTTAAAATAAATAAATTAAAAATAAAAAATGCTAATTCCATCTAATTTTTTAAAATAGACCAAATTGAAAAATATAAAGACTACGAAAATTAAAAAAAAAAAAAAACAATTAGAAGACACATTAAGAGAACAATAGAAAATCTTCATTTTACCTTCTTCAATTTCTTTGGTACGACAAATTAGGGTTAAACAAACTTGTATTCGTCGCAAATATTGTTCCGTATTGAAGAAGCAAATTTATTTTTGAAATACCAATTTTTGAACAAACAAATTTTAGTAGAATATGCATACAAACAAACATCATCACCATCTTCTTCACTAGTCAGAAGATATGCGCACAACTCATTTCAAAATAAGAAGTAAAATGCAGTAGTCATATATAATAAATCAATAAATAATCAGTGATTCGCTCAACAATAAATTTTTTCTGCTGCACCGTCAAGATTCAGAAGATAGACACTTCTGCTTACACAGTAACAGCTTATGCTGGTCAGCTTACAAAAGAGAAATTGGCAAAGCTTTCTAATCCTACGTTAACTAACACTAGGGATTGTGTTGGTTTTCCATTCAATGACAGTTGCACACCCATGGATCGGTTCAACAATTGCAAACTAAAAACTAAACACTCACTAACCCAAAATCCGTCTAAGAAGGAGAAGTGACTTGGTTTCTAATTCTACTTGAACGCCTTACAGGAGTAGTGATCACCTTATCATCCCCATGTCCCTGAAAAAACAAAACCAAGAATAAGAGAAAATAGTTTATTGATGCAATCCTAAGGGAAAAAATAACAAATGTTTTTAAAAGAAAACTTACCTGCTTCATTGAAATTTTCTCGTACACAGTTAAGCTTCCATACGATGAGGAATCCATGGAATAGTCTGATGAAGAAGAGGCTAAAGATTCTCTCCTGTAGTTACTCTTACGCTTCTTCTCAGGGACTGGTTTGTCACCTTCATTCGCTACTTTTTCGCTGTAGAACGAGCTTTGCTGAAAGCTGCCCGTATCTGAAGGACACGATGAATCTTCAATCACGTCCATTTCTATGGGCCCACATGACTTCTCTGGCGAAATCTGCTGGTTATTAGATGGAAAGGAGACCTTATGCAACTGCAGAGGTTGCTTCATCGAGCTTGAGCTTTTGCTTTTACCCTTCCTAGACCAGTTGATACCTGCACCTGCAATTATAACAGTACCAGCACCTAGCAGTAAATATAGCACCACATGTGAATGGACTTGAATTGCTTCTAATTGCCCTTCATCCCCTTTGATTGCAGCATCTATGCTTGTTGATTTTTCCTCTGCAACATCAAAATCCAAATTTTGCCTGTTGACATCATATTCTTGTGCCGGACTTGTATCTGAGTCATACGCTTCAATACTAATTTCAGCAACCTCCGAATTCAAACTTGGCTGGTTTTCAACATTTAAGTTAGTCTCAGCTTCTTGTGCCAGGTTTGCTTCCAAGTTTCCTGCCCGATGATCTGATTCTACAATATTGAGTACTTCATCTGATTCTGGAGCATCCAAAACATTTTCAACTCCAGTAATTGTAGCAATATCTAAGCTTCCTGCTTCAGCCAGTTGCTCTGATTCTACCATATTGAGTACTTCGTCTGATTCTGGAGCATCCAAAACATTTTCATCTCCAGTAATGATAGCAATATCTAAGCTTCCTGCTTCAGCCAGCTGCTCTGATTCTGGAGCATGCAAAACATTTTCAACTTCAGTAACTCCACTAATGGTAGCAATATCCAAGCTTCCTGCTTCAGCCAGCTGCTCTGATTCTGGAGCATGCAAAACATTTTCAACTTCAGTAACTCTAGCAATATCGCGCCGAACTTCTTCTTCATGTACTTTATAATGCTCCTCGGAAATATCCTCCTCAATATCACTGACAATATCTGCGGCAACAACACTTTCTTCGATGTCCCATATTGGTGCATGAGTCTCACCTATTTCATTTTCACCGCCACCAAATATAGGATACTGATTCACCATGGAATAGTCCTGCTGAACCGTCAAATTATAATATTGCAACTTGGCCAAGTTGTGTATCCCTCTAATATCCGAAACAAATTCAGATAACGATAACAGCAACTTGGTAAACCAAATTTGCAAATTTTGAGTTATCTCATCAAAATTTGTTTCTGCAAACTGGGTGAGTTGATCAAATTTAGCTCTTGCAAACACTGAAAATTCAGAAGATACCTTGTAGGGGTCTTCAAACACAGTTCGATCAATCACAGGAGAATCTGTGACCGAGATCGATACAAAAGCAACTGCAAGAAGCAAAATCAGAGCAGCAGCCTTTGCTCTCACCGTGAAACGTGGTTTTGGCACTTCTTTTGCTTCAGCAAACTCCACTGGCATGAGAGTCTCCTTAGCAGGACTCGGTTCGGAGATCTGGCCACACTCTTCTTCCTTCACAATTACATCCGAAGAAACATCCGATTCCTTCTGCGAGCCTTCAGATTGGGTATCCTCCGTGATTTCTGAATCCGAAAAGCTTCCAGATATGAAACAGTCCTCTAATTCCCTTTCCCTGAAGATTTCAATTCGTGATTTAGGTTTGTAGTGAAGAAACTGCGGTCTAGGGGAGAGGTAGTTGGTTTTAGGGTCATAAGGAGGTATCAAGGGATCTGCACCAAGAGGGGCCACCACGGTAGCTTTCAATGAAACAGGAGGAGTGGCAGTGGGGCTAAGCTTAAAAGTAGGGTCAAGGTTAACACAATCAGGCTCATTTTCAAACGATGGTTCAGTGTGAATGTCATCCTCTGTAACCAGAAGATTATTCACACTCAGGCTACTGAAAGTTTCAACAGACGAATCTGTATCATTCTTTGACATCAAAGTTTCACTGTCACCACTCAAATCCTCACTAGTCAAGGAAGACCTGGGGCCTTCCTCCAAGGGATCAGCAAAACTTACCTTACGAACGTGGCTTTTCGAATCCACGGGACTTGGAACCATCTCGTTCCGCTCAGTCAGGACTCTCTTTCGGGGAGACTCGTTGATCTTGCAGGAAGCAGAAATGGTTGGAGACATGAAATTCTTTGAGCCCTTTGAGCAAACAGCTGGTGATCGAACCTTCACCGGTTTCAAAATTTGATCTTTCCAATTTTCTTTGTCATCCAAGGAGTCCCTCAGCGACCCTCCGCTTTCGCGAACCCCACCAGAACCTCTTCTAGAAAAATCTGCAGAATACCAAACCCTAAATCCATCAACATATAATCTTTAATGTTGTAACACTTTCTAATACCAAGTACAAATGTAAATAGAGAGAGAGAGAGAGAGAGAGATACCTAAAGGGAACACTTTCTAATACCAAGTACAAATGTAAATAGAGAGAGAGAGAGAGAGAGAGAGAGAGAGAGAGAGAGAGAGATACATAAAGGGCTGTTGGCGGGAGTTTTGGCTCCATGGCTTGGGACAATTGAGGGTTTGCCGAAGGGGTTTCCGGTGAAACTCCTTCTAATGGGGTTACTGATTTCGGAACTTCTTGGATTAGGGCTTGAAGGCATTGAAGATGGTGATGGCTTGTTAGAGGACATGGAAATGGAAGCTTGGAGTACACTGAAGAAAGAAAAGGCGAAGTGAATAGAAGGCAAGGATTTCAAAGATTTATAGGAGATCGGAGGCAGAGAAAATGTTGGTAACGGCTATATTTCTAGACGTTGTTCAAACGGTCGACGGATCAGAGCCGTTGGATTTTTCGATCGCAGAACTAGCCGTTGGAGAGGCTTTACTATTGTATCTTTTACAAATCACCATTTAGCAATTTCATGCTTAATTTAATAACGTTTTATTTTCTTATCAGGCAGAAGGAATACGAAACTGAGAATGAATAATATAGGATATAATTAGTTTTGAGTTCAATTTTTATATAGATAAATATGAAGTTTTTTGTTTAATAACTGCTTATAAAACCACTTAAATCTTATTTGATTTTTTTTTTACACGAGTTTGATTTTCTTAAACTTTTATTTTATTTTAATCAGGTTAATACGGACATTATGTTTGCGTTCTCATAAATTAGTCACGATTTCATGCATTTTAGTCTGCATATATTTTTTTTTATTAGAATTCTCGTAAATTAGTGATTTATATTCTATACGTATGTCTATTTATCTTTTCATAATTAAAGATGATAATGAAACTATTACTATTACAAAAGTAAATATAAATAATGCTATAAATTATTATAAATAGCACATATTTATTTATATATCTTATATATAAAAAGGATTCCTTTTTAATCCATATTTGTTTTTCAATTCTATCATTTAAATATTTTTTTAAAACAAAAATATTATTTTATTAATTTTAATTTTTTTAATAATTTAATCATTTTTTTTTCAATTTAATACTTTTTTTTAACTTAACTATTTCTTTAATTATAAAACTTCCTATAAAATAAATAAAAAATATTTATAATAAAATTATAAAAAAAATTATTATCATAAAAAAATAAGAAAAATAAAACTTTACACTTAATTTTTGATTTTGTCGAGCAAAAGACCTTGCATGACTGTTTTGCAATGTTATTGATGTTATAATTAATGAGTTTTTCAAATTATAAGATAATTTTTTTTTAACACGTCTAAAACCGTGATAAAATAACTTACTTTACTGTTTGATTAAAAGAATAAGCATGAACCAATTGAAAAACATTTTTAATAACATTGTGTCATAATAATTATTATTACTTTGTCTAACTCACCATTTGCAATAATCAAGTGTTTTAAACTAAATAATCACCAACAAATGGTGTATACAAGAGGAAAAGAACAAAAATCTATTTTGATCAAATCTCATGCTGCCTTACGTGCAACATGGTAAAGCTCTAAATAATCAAGAGCTGGACGATTCCATGACCAATCTTGCTCCATCACTGTTTTGCATAAATTGTCAAACCAATTACGATCCTCGTACCATCTTGATATTGCCCTAAAAAAGTAAACTTTTAATATTAGATCTCTTATGTTCAGATGCAAATGTTATACTATAATACCATTACACAACATATAACTCACCTATTGAGGGCATAATCAACACCAGTAGCATCACTTCCATCGAAACTGAATCCATTCGGTTCAAGATCTTGTGCATGTGCTCTATCTTTATCATGGTCAACGTCATATACAGTATCATATAGTCCTACACATTTATGAAGATAAAAATAATAACTTTACAAAATGTACTGTCATATTTATAAAAAACATAACAACCAACGAAATCATTTAGTACTTCGAGTGAAAAATAAATAAAACATGTACAAACCTCCTGTTTTTCGAACAACAGGTATTGAACCATATCTCATTGCTATAAGTTGAGTTAGTCCACATGGCTCAAAGATTGAAGGAACTGCAACGAAATCAGCTCCAGCATATATCTTCAACAACACATTTCAAATCAATCTATAATATTCTTTATTATGCTTATGCGCATAAAAGATATCAGTCATGAATTACCAAGTGTGATAAGGGCTCGTCGTATACAAGACAAAGTCTAACACGATCATGATGAACAGAATGTAATTCATTAGCCAAATTTTCAAAATCTTTTTGGATACAAGGGTCTGGAGCTGAGCCAAGTAACACAACCTGCACCAAAACATTTCATTGTTCACACGAATGTTCTTTAGCAGAAAGAATTGTTGGATCTTTCGAAAGAGATACATCAATAAGACAGGAGTTTAATCCAGACATAAGGGATTGACATCACTCTTAACCCAAAACCTTTAAGCGATAGGTTTATGGTGTTCACACTTGGATTCCAAACACCGACAAATATAAACAATACAAAATTGAAGAAGAATAAAAACCTGTCCACCACGTTCTAGGGTGCGATGTATAGCATGTTTGATGAGATGAATTCCTTTTTGATGAGTCAATCGAGAAATAACCCCTAATAAAGGACGATCAACTCTTTTTAAACCAAGTCTATCTTGCAAGGCTTCCTTGGCAGCTTTTTTACCTTCAACAACGTTTTCAGATGTGTACGATATCTGTGAAAACAATAGAATATTTCAGTTATAATAATTTATGCATAAAAAAAGGAAAATTGTGTATATGCATACTTACAGGTAAGAACTTGTCATTAAATGGATTCCATATATCAGGGTCAATTCCATTTAAGATACCGTGAAACTTGTCAAAATGAGGACCAATTGCAGGATTTTCACAAACCTCTCTAGAATAAGTTGGGGAAACCTGATAATAAAAAAACACATGATTAATAAAATTCCTCAACAGAGAAAAAATATTTCTGAAAGAACCATTTAGTAGCAGTCTTACAGTTGTAGCCTTGTTTGTGTATGCCATTGCTTTTCCAATTAAATGAGCTCCAAATTCAAGGTTATGAATTGTAAACACAACCCCTGCTTTGCTTAGATTGCAATGTCTGTATTGTTCTTTGCATAACCATGTAACTGGTGCACTCGACCAATCATGGCAATGGATGATATCCTGTTCATAACATAACCATTCATAAATAATTAAATTAAAGAGTAATTAAATGACAATTCAATTACTACTTGAATGATATATATATATATATATATATATATATATATATATATATATATATATATATATATTAATTACCGGTTGAAATCCATCTTGAAATAAATATTCAAGAGCTGCATGACAAAAGAAACCAAATCTTTCTGCATCATTCTCACAACCATAGATACGACCAAGACGAAAGAAACTGCATAAAAGAATATAATTATTGTTCCAACATAATTCACTTTACTAGATAGTAAAATGTTTTCAAGTTTTAGAGCTAAATTTCTTACTCATTATGAGGTTCTAAGAAGTACACCGAGAGACCTTCCACCTTTCCATGCCATACTTTTATTTCAGTTCCATTCCAAAAATAGTTTCTGTGATATCGAAAATCTTTTACCTGCATCAAGAGACATACATTTAAAACAAAATTAAAACTTTTGTATGTACATCAAACAAAATTTAAAAGCACAAGAGGGCCATCAATATTTGTTCTCAGCAAACATCATTAAGAAGCATGTTAAAAAATAACTAAAACAATTTCATGGTATTTGTGTTTTTCTCATTTGATGACGAAGTAAGCTCAATTTATAACACTTTTACAAATAATAATCATATATAATATCATGTTTTCTCGATATGAATGATCAAAATGCTTATTTAAGGAATAAAGTGTAGTTATTCGATGTATGGTGATATATCTTAAGTGACAAAGTAATAACAAAAAAACTTACATTGCTAAGGTTCAAACAATCGTACTTTGGAAGAATAATATCTACATGGTGATCTAGTTCTTCAATTGCTCGTGATAGGCTAGTAACAACGTCACCAAGCCCTCCAACCTACAAAAAAATAAAAGTATCAATCATTCAACCTAAAATGTGTAAAATTACTCTTGAAATGTAATAAGAAATTTTATATGTACTTTTTATTATAAAATGTAATAAGAAATTTTAGATGAAGTTATTAATGAAAATATTAATTACCTTCGCAATAGGGGCCATCTCAACAGAAATATGAACAATATGCATGGTTGTTTCCTTTACAATACTGCCTGAAACAGGTATATGATAATCCATCGTATTGTTATTGTCAAAAACCCCACCGTCTTCTTTGTCGGAGAATACAAAATCTATCATATATGCATCCAATGGAACCTTAACTGTACAAGGAAAATGTGACATTGTTAATTTAAAAGGAACCAATTTATGTAATTGAATATTCCTTTTGTTTTTTCAAAAGTAAATTATATGAAAGACTCACCGGAGGTTTTGACATAAGTTTCATTGTTTGAAGACAACATTTTTTGAGGTGGAAATAAACCATTTCGATGAGTCCAACGATTAAATGAATGTGTAAACCAAACCTCTGGTTTTCCATTTAGGATCGTGTTGCAGGGATTATAAAGCACAGTTATTGTACTCCCTGCCTCAACACGAAGAGGTTGAGTGAAGACAACATGCTTTTGAGAATGTAAAAATCTCTGCAAAGTTTTGTTCTTTGTTTCAGCTTTCATAATAGCTGTTTTTTCAACCTGTAAACAGTATATATCAAGTCCAAATCAATTATATGTGTGATAATACATCCTTTTAAAAGACATTTTTCTTTGAAAACTAACCTTCACAGCCAGAGCTTCTTCTCTTAACCTTCTTTGCTCTTGCAATTTTATATATGTCCTTTCTTGTTCCCAAATCCAAGTCTTTTCATCTGGTATGCTCTTATTCACAAGAGCACGAAAGTCTTTACCATTGTTGTTATCATACACACTTGCATTTCTAGGTGGACCATTAGCAAAAACCCAATCTATGACAATTGCTTGCTCTGGGACAACAACTGCATCAAATGTAATTTGATTTTAAAAAATATTGCTTACTTCAAGTTAGATATTGATAAAATACTAAAGGATAATGATATTTTGACCCACTTTTTTTTACCCTTTATTAATTCGCCTCACCCTTAGATCATCTATTTTAATTTCTTTTACTAATGTGATAATCTAAAAATGATTGAAATAGTAAGTCAAAAAAAGTGAGTCAGAATATCATTATCCAAAAAATAAATTACCATCTTCAAATAAATGAATGAACATAAAAAAATAAATGAGCATACCATCAGCACACCACCAATCACCATCTTTTGGACCAATTTTGACAAGCCTTTTAACAAATGATAATTTGTCCATCCAATCATTGTACCCACCATGAAGCCATACTTCTTGAACTTTTGCAAGAGGACCTGATTTTCTATTATAATATAATCTCACCAAACTTTTTCCTTCAAACTTAATAGGTTCTATGTACCAAAGATTTTTAACAGATCTTACTGCATTTTTTGTCAACTTTTGCAACAATTTTTTCTTCGATTCTACCTTTGCCATAGCCAATGATCTATCTTCCTCTCTCGCAGCCTTCTCAGCCTCTATTTTTCTCGCAATTTTTTCTTGCTCTTCTTTTTCAGCTTGCTCCGTAGCAAGTTTTTCTAATTCTATACGTTTTTCCTCGAGCAAGAAATCTTCAAACTCAAATGCAGTAATTCCACCATCGACATGTATGGAGAAATCCTTTTCGTCATTATTGTCATAAACACTTTTCCCATTGAACAACACAAAGTCCACTCTATAGGCTTCTTTTGGAACGTGTAATCGACAAGACCACCAATCACCACCGAGTAGGTCTGATTTATTCAATCTCTCAGTGAAAGGTTTCCATCTCCAATCATTAAAACCTCCTTTAATAAAAATATCTGACTCAATACACAGAGTTGAAAGACTCTTGTTAAGAAACACTTCAATCTCTTGATCAGGCGTAACCACAGGAGGATATATAAATAACTTGTTTTCGAGTGACACATTTTCCTCAGCAATCCTCTCTATTTCTTGTCTGTGAAACCTTTCTTCTAATTGTAACTTCAACAACTGAGTAACTTCATCGTTTAATATATCATCAACGTGATAATCTATTTTTCCAATCACAACTTCTCTATTTACTTTATAGTCACTGCCAGTAACATTTGATTCTTCAATAATCGTTATGATTTTTGGATAATCGACTAACTTTTCATCCAAATATCCAACCTCTCCCTTTGAAGCTTCAACGATATCTTTCTTGTTAAATATATAAGCCTTTTCATTTTCTCCACCTAGATTACTTGTTCCAGTAGATGGTATTAGGACGAAATCCTTGGAATCATTATCATGACCCTTGGGCATTGCAATGAAGATCTTCTTTTCTTTTCTACTTGAAAAATCTGCCAGAAGATGATGCTCTATTATATTTAAGCATTTTTTTTTTTCAAAATTAAAAGGGTATGGGAGTAAATAAGATCTATGATTTGGCATAGAAAGTGTAAATAAATTTAACAAAAGTAGCTAATAAACCTGCACTAGCATTGATGGAGATAGAGTGCCAACCATTCTTGAGCTTACCCTGCAGTGTACAATAAACAACAAAAACTGACTTTGTTATATTTATCAATATGCATAAAAGCATAAACATATTGAGATAACCCTAACATACCTTAGGTGATTGATTTCTTTGGACAGTGATGGGGAATAACAAGCCAGCTCCGAAGGACGTCTTGACATTGGCGAACGGCGTTTTGCAGTTGAAATGCAAAGACATGTCCATATTGTAACAGAGTAGAGAGGTGTGAGCAGTGATTATTAGTGTGGGAAAATGAGATTTTGTAGCCACTCTAGCAGTTACTTTGGTCACACTTTACACAGAACAAATTCAAACAAGCCACGTGCGGACGATCTTCGTGGACTTGCACTAATTTCTCCTAGGAACCATATTGAACGTCCTTCTGTTACATTTCAATTCAAGTTTGTTCCATAAGACTTGCACAAATATTGACAAGTGAGATAGTGAGATATTTTGTTAAAAAAAAAAATCAAAAATATATTTTATTATTTGGCTGAATTTATCGTGGATCCAAATTTTAGTTTTTGTATTTATCTATATTTGTATGATTTTTTGTATTATTATTAGTGATATTATTAGTAGTTGTACTCATATTAATATTATTTAAATATTATTGTTAGTATTTGTAAAATAATTATTATTGTTATTATTAATATTACATTCATTTTATTAATTCTTCTTAGGGACCACATTGTACCTGGCCCTCTTATCATCTAAGTTTGTTGAATAAGACTTGCATAAATATCGAACAGTGGAATATTTTGTTTTAAAAAAACTCAAAAATAGTTTTTACACTTGGCTGAATCAATCGTGGATCCAAGTTTTAGTCGTGTATTTATCTATATTTATATTACTATTAATATTACAGTTTTATTTTATATTAGACTTACATTTTTATTTAACTTCTTACATACATCTTACTTTTATCTCATACGATATTAAATGATTACATTTGTTTTACTAATTCCTCTCAGGTATCATATTGTACGACATTCTGTTACCATCCAAGTTTGTTGCATAAGAGTTGTACAAATATCGACCATTAGAATATTTTATTTAAAAACGACTGGTATGTCTATTTTGAGTATTTAATAACACCAGGTATGTCTATTATCTATTTTTGAAGTATAACCTAACTAACATTTTATTCTTTTCTTATTTATCTTTTGCATTTTTTATTTTTTATACTCAATCCTTCGTTACTCTAATTTCATTTTTTTTTTCATCATTTTATAATATTTTTCTTAAAAATTTAGGTTTTTACCAATTTCGAAACTTTACGTTCTTCATTTTGAAAAAATAATTATTTGTGTGAAAGGTGAATACAAATCAATTTAAGTTTGTCCTTTAAATTTTTTTTTTATTAAAAGTATAAAGTTTATTTATGTTATTATTTATACCCTAGTTCTATTTAATTTAAAGAAGAATATTATGTTCCAATTGTTTAAGAGGGACTTCACGAGTGTTATGTTGGAACTTAAAAACTTTTGGGTGTAACATTTTTTATGCATATTACAAAGCGACTTTCCTTTTGCTCTATTTTAACTTATTATGAAAGTGTAAATTTTTCCTTTAAATTTTTTCCTTTTTTAAAGGTGCTTTAAAATTCAACACAACTAAAGAGTATTTCAGTACAGTTCAGTTAAGTTTGGTTCGATAAAGTTCAGTTTGGTTCGGTTTGGTCCGGTCCGGTTCTGTTCGGTTCGATACGTTTTAGTTCAGTGCGGTTTAATTCGATTCAATGTGGTTCAGTTTGGTTTGATTTGGTTCAATACGGTTCAGTTTGGTCCAATTAAGTTCGGCCTGGTCCGGTTCGATTCGATCCGTTTCAGTTTGATTCGATTCAATGCAGTTCAGTTTGGTTCGGTTCGGTCCGGTCCGGTTCCGTTTGGTTCTATACATTTCGGTTCAGTACGGTTCGATTCGGTTCAATGTGGTTCGGTTTGGTTCGGTTTGGTTCAATGTGGTTCGGTCCGGTCCGATTCAGTTCGGTTTGGTTCAGTTTGGTCCAGTCCGGTTCGGTTTAGTGTGGTTCAGTTCGATCTAGTCCGGTTCAGTTTGGTTCGATTCGATTTGGTTCGGTTCGGTCTAGTCCGATTCGGTTTGATTCATTTCGGTTATGTGCGTTTTGATTTGGTTCAATGTGGTTCAGTTTGGTTTGGTACGGTACGGTCCCGTTTACTTTGATTCAGTTCGGTCTGGTCCGGTTCGGTTCAATTTGATACGTTTTGGTTCAATGTGGTTTAATTCGATTCAATGTGGTTCAGTTCGGTTCGGTCCATACCGGTTCGATTCGGTCTGATTTAGTTCGGTCTTATCCGGTTAGGTTTTGTGTAGTTCGGTTTGGTCCGATTTAGTTCAGTTCGGTCTGGTCTGGTTCATTTCGGTTTGATGTGTTGGTTCAGTGCGGTTCGGTTCAGTTCGATACGGTTCACTTTTGTCCGATCCGGTCCGGTTCAGTTCGGTATGATTTGGTTCAGTCTGGTCTAGTTCGGTTCAGTTCGGTCTAGTTTGGTTAGGTTTAGTGCGGTTCGGTTCAGTCAGGTCCAGTTTAGTTTGATTCGGTTATGTTCGATCTGGTATGGTTTAGTTCGATTTGATCCATTTCGGTTCGATTTGGTCCGGTTCAGTTCGTTTCGATACAGTTTGGTTCGGTCTGGTTCGGTCCGGTCCGGTAGAGTTTGGTTCGATCTGGTCCAATTCGATTCGATCTGTTTCAGTTCAGTGCAGTTCGGTTTGATTCAATGCGATTAGGTTCGATTCAATATGGTTCGGTTTAGTTCATGAGATTCGTTTCGGTTCAGTTCGGTTCGTTTCGGTTCAGTTCAATTTAGTGTGGTTCAGTTCGGTTCGATTCAATGCGATTCGGTTCAATCTGATCCGATTCGATTCGGTTTAGTGCAGTTCGGTTCGGTCTTAATATATTTCGTTTCTTGGGCTGAATCCATAGTGGCCCAAGTTGAGGAGCCCATAACCCCATAACCCGCCCGAGTCTAACAAGGGCCCCGTTAGTTTTGATCTGCGGAGAGGTTTTTGGTGGGTTTACGGTTCTGAGAGGAAAACCATGGAGTTCGAAAAGAGAAAAGCCGCGACACTGGCCTCACTGGTTTCAACGGAATCAGACAAATCCCCGAAGGGTTCGTTAGACGCACCCATAGTTCCTCTCTTGAACGCTCTAAACCAAAACCCTTCTTACTTCACCACAAGTTCCTGCTCCGGCCGAATCTCCATCCTCTCTCAACCCATCTCCGAAGTTCCAAACCCTAAAAAGAAAGCCAGAGGCGGCACGTGGCTATTCGTTTCACACGACCCTGCCGATCCCGACTCGGTCCTCTCCCTCCTCTTCCCCTCCGAGCCAACTCGCTCCCCCTTCGTCTCCGAACTCGTCTTCCGATTTGAGCCACTCATAATTGCTCTCGAGTGCAGAGACCTCTCCGCCGCTCACTCCCTCGTTTCCCTCGCCATCTCCTGCGGCTTCAGAGAGAGTGGCATTACCAATGCCAAGAAGCGCGTCATCATCGCCATTCGCTGTTCCATTCGCATGGAGGTGCCGTTGGGGGATACGCGCACTGTCATGGTCACGCCCGAGTATGTTCGTTATCTCGTTCAGGTCGCAAATGAGAAGATGGAAGCTAACAGGAAGAGAACTCAGAGATTTTTCCAAGTTATGCAGTCCACTGGTTCCTTGATTGCCGATAACGGGGACCGTTTGTTGTCGACGAATGAAGCTTGCAACCATCTTCAACTCGAAGATGAATCTCAGTTGGGAAACGGGAATGCGGAAACCTCTGAAGGTATAGTATGCTTTTTCATTTTAGTCAACGGTTTTCTTGAACTGTTAAATTTAGTCAACTTTTGCAGTAGTGAGGGATTGTTAGTAGAGCATCTACAATATGAGTTGACTATGGGATTCTTATACTTAAGAAGCAGCTCATATGTAGTTTCTCCATTGGAGTGATAAGAATTGTTGTATATAAAATCAACTCATTCTCTCTCTCTCTCTCTCTCTCTCTTATACAGTCAACATTGCAGAAGACTAAATTGGGAATTAAGATTTGTATAATTCACATTCTAAGTGCGAATTTGTTGTTAAGATTTTCGGTTTTTCACTGATAGAATACTACTAAAAGAACATCTGTTAATGGTCAAAACAACTGGTTTTGTCCTACGGAAAACTGAGTCTTGCGATATTTCTAATATAAATAGACTTTTTTCTTATTTTTTCATGATAGGAGTGTCTAAGTGTGTTTAACTAAGTATAGGTATTGCTTTACTCTAAATCTTGCTTAAGTGTCGGATAGGTGTCCAAGCTATGTCAAAGAGGTGTTTGAACTGAAAAAACTATTTTAACTGTGACAAAGTTGTGGAAAGTCTGACAACGCATGTCCAATGGAGATGCTCTATGTTACATCTGATGCTGACTTGATACTTTACAGGATTTGTGAATGTTCCACCATCATAATGCATGTGTTTGAGTAATGAAATCTGTACTGATGCATATTGGTATGTATCTGATTGCAGGTAAACTTTCCTTTTAATATCAATCAAAAGTCTGAATCTTTGAATGGTTGGCAGGGTCTGTGAGTTCTCCTGGTTCTGGTCTATCAATTAGCCATTTTGATATTGTTGGTGAACCAGCTGGGATGCTTTTCCTTTGGGGCCACTCAGCTTGTGGATTGAACAAAGCTGGTGACAAGAAACTTATCATTTTTGGTGGCTTTGGAGGCTTGGGGAGACATGCCAGGAGAAATGATTTGTTGCTGCTTGATCCATATTCTGGCAATCTTGAGATTCTTAGCACTGTTGGTTGTGCTTCTCCCACTCCACGATTGGGCCATACAGCTTCTATGGTTGGAAATAGCATGTTTGTGATTGGAGGTCGGACTGGTCCTGACAAAATTCTTAGTGATGTGTGGATCCTAGATACAACAATGAATTCTTGGAAGTTACTGCAATGCACTGAGAATTTATTTCCTCCGAGGTAATGCTTAACAGCATTCTTGTGTTACAACTTTCAGCTCCTTTCCTGCTCAAAAGAAAGCCCACTGATGAAGCAACTTTTCAGTAATGAAAAAAAATTGTACACTTGTTTTTAAGACGACTTTATGTGTTGGATGAGTTATGGTATCAGTATTTTAATTCATGTGCATACATGCTTACAATTACTACTTATTCAATTTTATATTGTATCGTAACTATATCATAAGGCGTAGTGACATTACTTGCTGTTGATTGATTTGCTATTATTATTTTGGTGTTACCAGTACCCAGCACTGGTTAAGGAATTAGGGTGTGTATTAGAAATTATGACATATGCCCAATAAAAATCTTTCCCCTTTTAATTCTTTAACCTTAGGGCACTGGTTTGGGTTTACCATATTATTTTAAACACTGTATGTATAATACATAGTTATTTTTGTGTTCAATAGGCATCGTCATGCTGCAGCTATCATGGGTTCCAACATTTATGTATTTGGGGGCCTTGATAATGATACTATCTTTTCTTCCTTTTATGTTTTTGACACAAAAACTTTACACTGGAAAGAAATACCAGTGTCTGGAGATTGGCCATGTGCGCGTCACTCACATGCTATGGTGGCATCTGATTCTCAAATTTTCATGTTTGGTGGATACAATGGTGGGAAAGCACTTGGGGATTTGTATAGTTTTGATGTTCAGAAGGGTCAATGGACAAAGGAAAGGACAACCGGAAGGAATCCACATGCCAGATTCTCCCATTCAATTTTTGTCCATAAGAATTATCTTGGAGTCCTCGGTGGTTGTCCTGTTAGACAACACTTTGAAGAGTTGGCTTTACTTGATTTGAAGCTTCGTCTATGGAAGCATGTAACAATCAATTCTGTAGGTAAAGATTTGTTTGTGCGTAGTACAATCAATGTTGTTGGTGACGATCTTGTCATTGTTGGTGGTGGTGCATCATGCTACGCATTTGGAACAAAGTTCAGTGAGCCAGCAAAAGTCAACTTGCTCCATATAATCCATTCACGTGATGGGCATATGTCTGTCAAAAATAAAAAATGTGTGATTAACCAAGATGAAGGAACGAACGTGAATAACATTGAAAGTTCATGTCAACCCCAACTTGAACTTGGACCAAATGTATTTGAAGATGAAAGTTTATGTTCTAATGATAACCTGCCCTGCTTGAATGACCAAAGTCATATGATTGCATTGCATTATATTTTGCAACTGAAGAAGGAATATGCAAAATTGGGAAAGGATATATTGAAGAAATTTGGATGGTTAGACTTGGGGAGGAAGGCACGCACTGAAGAGGGTGGAGTACATATCTGTTTTCCTGTTCATCAAGATTTTTTTGCCCTATTTCATGAAAGGAATCATCATTTGGTAGATGCATCAGATGGAAAAAATGAAGCTCCCTTTTTAGATCCACGTAATCAACATAAATACTTGTTAAATGAGTTATCCTATTCTGAAGCATTGACCATTCTCCATGAGTATGGTGCCATTCTTCTTGAAGACAAGGTTGTTGAAGAAAGAAAAGCTGCCAAATCTCCTTTAAAAATGATGACTGAAGCAGTAACGTCTTTGATTGAGCATAAAGGCCTACCAGTGTGGCTTCTAGAGGAACTGCCTACAAGGTTTTTTTTTTTATTTTATTAAAATTACTTTAATGGTGCCTGCTTAGCGGTTGCATTTTTTTTTGTCAGTTGAACCCAACTGAATCCCCCTTCACATTCTTGAGTCCTACCTTTGTCTCGAGAGGTGGAAAATCCTCATTTAATCATGTTTCAATAGAAAAACAAACATACCATTAGTGCTTGCTTACTAACTTTTTTCAATCTTTGCTTATTTCCTATTTTCTTGAAATTTCCCCTTGTGGGCGATCCCTTTAATGTTGTGTTCTATGTATGGACTCATTCTTTATTCTTCCAGATGGGATCGGCTTGGAGATATTATTATACTTCCAATTAATTCTTTTAAGGATTCCTTGTGGGACTCCATTGCAGGAGAGCTTTGGCCCATTGTTGCCAAATCACTCAAGGCTCATCGTCTTGCTCGCCAGGTAATGTGATACATGCATTATTAACAAATACATTAATTTGTGTTTGCTTGTCCTAAGGAAGGATTCATCATTCTGATTCTTATTTTTACTAATACATGGTTTATTTATCTTTCCTGTTTAGTATACAGTACATATCGAATGTATTTGAAAAATAACTATGATGATGGAATTTTGTTAAGTCTATGAAGTACTGAAGTTTCTAATAACAAATAATTTGTAAAGGTTAAAGGATACTATTCTCTTATAATAATACAATATAGAAATTCTGTCTAGGATGGAATCTGATTTTAGCATCTTCTTCCAAGATAAAAAGAATCATGTCTAGTCTAGACAATGACAATGAAGGCTAAGTTAAAACAGGACTGAATTGGAATTTCTTATTCAGATGCAATGCAAACCATGAATGTTTTGTAGTAGTTGATCTTTTTGATGGGAAAACTCTCAGAATTACGAGTAATACTTTATTCCCGAGTCATTTTGTTTTATATCTTTAGTTTATTAGTCACTGTTGTTTCCAATTCTTCCTGAAATATCTTTGCAATGAATTCATTTATTTATGACATATGTTGGGATATTATAGGGCCCAGTTGCTGCAACTGGTACAAGAGATAGCACATTGCAGATTCTTGTTGGAGATGGTGGCTGGGTCAATCATCGAGAAAATGGAGTACTCTATTCTTTTGATGCTACAAAATGCATGTTTTCATGGGGTAATCTTTCTGAGAAAATCCGGATGGCCAGTCTGGATTGTAGAGAGGAGGTTGTAGTTGACCTTTTTGCGGGCATTGGCTACTTTGTGCTTCCTTTCCTCGTCAGGTATTCTATCTGTTGGCTGCATAGCTTTGGATTGAACTTAATCTCTAATTATATTTTGACATTTTAAAGTTTTGTAGTGCTGTATGGACGATATGGGTCCACACTGTCAACAAAATTTGATAATTTATTTTTTGCAAACACCATAAAATACATTCTGGATCTAAATATGAACATTTTGTGGCTGGAATGGGACATGCCTCCTGAACTTCTATTAAACAGCGTTTGAGGTTTGGAAATATTTTCTTGTTGACATGCCATGTTAACTAGAAATATGGTCAATATTGTCTTTATCAGGCTTAAGCAGTCTTCAACATACAAATCTGTTTTGTGAAGTTAGGTTAGATTGATATTCTAAGATGGTATCAAAGTATTTGTATATGCTCTTGTTATTGGTTAACCTGCATTTGTATATGCTCAAAATGTCTATTCCTAGGTGTGAGGGGGTGTGTTGATAAAGCTTGGACAGTTTTCACTATTTACCTTACGAACCAATTTTATGAAATAGAGTTGGGCCTAAGTCCTAAGCTCAAATACCAAGAGTTCTAATAATCTATTTTCCAGCATTGCTTGCTTCTGAGGTTTTCTAATATATGTATATATTTAATAATGTTAGCCCTATATTTATTCATATTGTTTTTTCATCTCAAGCAGGGCCACGGCAAAATTTGTATATGCTTGTGAGTGGAATCCCCATGCAGTAGAAGCACTCCGACATAATCTCCAAGCAAATTCTGTGGCTGATCGCTGTATCATACTTGAAGGAGATAACCGAATTACCGCTCCCAGGGTATAGTATTTGTATTTTAACTATTCATATGTAGGCACCCTGCAAAGAGAAATTGCATTTACCATTGCCATCATCCTGTTGAATTCTTTCAATGAGCTTGGTTCACCACCTAACAATCATTCTCAGCAATAATCCATCTAAAACTGTGTTTTACGTCACTGATAAACATCTCTGCACTTCACATTAACTTACAAATTCAACTGTGTAGAAGCTAATGATCAATTTTTCATCTGTCACAAATCAGACACCCCTCACCCTTTGTCAGCAATGCTTTGATTGTCCTCAGGTTCCCTCCCTATTGGTGGTAAACATATTTCTCATTTAGGAGGATTAATCAAAAGATTGATTGCCAACATTCTGAGGTGGTTAATATATATCGAATATAGAGAGATAGAAAGAAAAGAAGTATGTTATTGTATGTCTTGATGTAAAAGATTACAGAGAGGTGCTGAGCTTCTCTGTGCAAAGTATTTATAGATGAGAAGCTACATCTGGCAAGGTGACAGCTGTAACAGATATATAACTGTCATGATGATAGTTATAACTGTAGAATAAAAAACAGCTGTCAGCCAATACAAGAAGACAGCTTTAACTTGTAACCGACTACAACAGCTATCAGTCAAAACAGAGATAGAGTATTATTCTCTTGCAATACGTATATTTGATTAGCCATTTTTTGTTGACTCTTCATAAAAAGGACTCTCGGTTATTAGAAAACTGTGTAGTTTACTCGCAATAAAACTTGACTGTAGTACGTACCAGTAATATTAAGATAATTTATTATTAGCCTCTGTATTATCCCCAAACACATGAGCACATAAATGAGCATTTCTGTGATATTATTAAAGAATTAAAGATGAAAGGAGGAATTATGTGAAGGGGAAGAAAATTGTCTAGAGGAATTATGTAAAGATTGTAATATTCTTCCCTTTTTTGGATACAAGGAAGATGAAGAGAAATTGGGAATTTTTAATCATTTTGTTTGGTTATAAGATAAACATGAAGGAAACATGATCAAAGCCAATCATTGTGAACACTGACTATGAAATTGTGATGTCTAAGGAAAATGGATTCGTTGATTCTTGACACTGATGTTTGTGAGAGGAAATATTTTAATGGAGTTGTTTGATTTTTTTTTTCGATTTACAGAGTGTGGCTGATAGAGTTTGTCTTGGTCTCATTCCATCTAGTGAACTTAGCTGGGTCACAGCTGTGAGGGCTTTAAGGTAATTGGAAATACTAATATGTATCATTGCTTTCATCATATTTAAGGTATTTTGTCTTTGCTTTCTGGTTTCGGTTTAATTTTCAAATTGGCTTGTTTGCCTTGTCTACTAATTCAACCAATTTTAATCATAATGATCCCGAAAGCCGTGGTTCACGTCTCATGTATTTTAATTGCCTAAAAAGGCTCTACATTTTGAAACTGTAGTAACTAACCAAATTTATGTTTCTTAATTCAGTTGATGACTCTGAAATCTTACTATATTGGAATCAATGTATGAACCTTGAAAAGAAAGACAATTGTGAATATAATATGACTAACTTAATTCTGGTACGATTGTACTTCTTGACCTCTACTTTCATTGTCGATTTCATTCTCTCATTGAATTAACGTTGCAGAAGAGAGGGTGGAGTGTTACATGTCCATGGGAATACAAAAGACTCAGAGGAGAGTCAGTGGATTGATCATGTGGCAAAATCAATAAATGACATTGCTAGATCGGAAGGTAGCATAATTTTATATTATACTTTTAAATTATTCAATATTTGTATTGTCCCACTGCAACTGTGAAGATCTAATTTTGGGAATTACGACTGGTCAACCTACAGGTTATTGCTGGGAGATTTCTATAGAACATGTTGAGAGGGTAAAATGGTATGCTCCACATATTCGTCACGTTGTGGTGGATGTAAGATGCAGACAAATCCAAAGATAGTGAATGAGCTGGTATTTGAGGTTAAACACTGCTCTCTGAATGCAATCAGTGTAATGCCGAGTCTGGATCTCTGAAGTTCAGAAACTATTCGTTCGGATTGGCAGATATTGTACGTGGAAGAGGTTGAGGAGTGGATGATAGGTATTGGATTTAGTAATGACAACCTCTGCATACTTTTTATGCATCATGTTTTGGAGATAATTTTATGATTTCAAAATTTTGGAGAGGAATGCTTCATATTATGAAATATTAAGCTAGCTCAATTGTTTGTATTAGTTAGTTTGGGCTACAATGAAAGCCCATACTGATAGTTGTTTTTTTGGGATTCTATACAGGTATTTTATATAATCTCATTGTTATTGTTGTACTGTATTAAATGAAGTTATCAAGGTATATTTTTAATTGTAACCCAAAATTTGTAAGAATCACAATTCTCCTTGATGGAATACAGGTGGGAAGTGGAAATCCCAAAAACTAGTTTAATGCCGAACGTTAATCATTTTCTAGCTAGGGTAATTTCATTTTGCTTGACAAACATTTGATGCTGTTCTGGTTTTCAAGAACTAAAATTCCACATTTATAATGTATCCTAAGCGCACTTAATCTCTTATTGGTTGTTGTTTTCACATCAGCAAACGGGTTATGTTGATCATTAACTTTCTTGTTGAACAGAAAGCCCTACTGGTGTAATTTTTTGTTAAATCCTAAGTGGAAAAAAGCTGGTAATTGCAGTATATTAACAGAGGTTTTAAAATTGTGAATTTGCTTTTGAAGCACAGGCCTATGTCCTTTATTTCTCCTCCACTCCTACTAAGGTAGTGTGTAATACAGAAAATGATATAACGCTCTCTCGATAATGATACAGCAACAAAATTTTGTCGTTTGGTTTGATAGTGGAAATATTTCTTTGCTACGAGACACCTGAGAATGTCAATTTCTGACTTTCTGAGTGAAAAAAGACATTGATGCCAATAAGACGTTAATGATAGTTGTGGTAAAACTTGCATGAAGGCGTTGCCAAATTGAATGGCGTGGATAAATAAAAAAATAAACTGTTTTTTCTTCTTCTCAATTCTACTTTAATTTTTCACTTAATTCTGACAATAAATGTTACCGAAGCTAAGGAAGCAAAGAGGTTGATGCGTGGAGTAAAGTACATTTATACTTGGATTATGTTTAGATATGTGACGATATGAGAAAAAAGATAAGACAGGTTCAACTCCATTCCATCCATTATTAGTGACTGTCGGTGGTAGAGGCTCTGATGGTCCCACTGAGCCAGACTCGGCTTCAGACTCAGCCAGCCATCAGAAACTGAAATTCTCTCTCAGGAGTTGAAAATGGAAAGAAATAAAGAATGAAATTCTGTGAATTAAGAGAAATAAATAATAAAATTTGTAATAATTTTCATGGACGTAATAATAATACATATAGGATATGTTTAAAAATAATTTACAAAAATATTTTTTAAAAATAAGTAGATGTAAAATATGTCCAAATTAAAAATTAAAGTTAAAATAATTTTAAATTAAAAAATATCATCAAATCTTAATAAATTAAACTTTATATATATCAATAAAATATTATATTATTTAATGTATTTTTTTTATTTTAATTAATTGTTTAAATTATTTATTTCATTAAAGATAAATATATATAAATAATGGTCGTCTTAAAATCTTTACTTATTTATAATATTTTAATAAATTTTTAATAAGTCGGACATAAGTGAAATCGTCCTAATTAATGTTCAATCAATGCTTAGGTAATTAGATATAATTGAGATTACAATACTTAATCCTTGGTGGTAGACATTATCTCGAAACCAGTAACACATCTAATTAACTAATGTTGAGAAAATAAATAGCTTGACTGTTTTCAATAACGGATCTCCCAAATTAGTCGGTAAAATAATCCTTACACTATTACGGGAAGAATAGAATCTTGACGCATGAGGGCTTTTGAATTTGTAGAAGAAAAAGAATCTTAAGAGAGTGAGATTGAATTTTGAGACTGAGAGAGAAAGGTGGAAGATGCCCCTCGCATTTGTGCTCCACACGTGGCATGAGTTTGATTCTCATATCATATCCGAAGATTTTTTTATGTAATGTTAAATTCACAAATAATAATAGGTTTTTTATTATTAATCACACGAACAATTTATAATAAATTAATTGAATGACGGAAGAAATTAAACGGCGTGTCACAAAGTCCAAGTTTGGAAGCCAGAAATAGGAAAAGAAAAGTTGCACGTAGCATAGGCACATGCTCAGTAATTAATTTAGTAAATGGTTGTGAGTGAGTGGCTTTGGATCATGATGAAGCCATCACCATGATGATGACTCAACCCGGTTTAACCTAAAGCCGAAAAACCAGAGTGGTATTGCATTTGCGCTTGACCTTTATTTAAGAAGAAGCAGAGAAGAGAAGAGTGTAAGTAGGAGAGTGAGTGAGAATGGCTCCCAAGTTTCTAATCCTTTTGGCCGTGTTATCCATTTCAGCACTGTCACTGAGTCCTTCTCATGCACAAGACTCAGATAACAATGGCCTCGTCATGAACTTCTACAAGGAAGCATGTCCTCAGGCTGAAGACATCATCAAAGAACAAGTCAAGCTTCTCTACAAGCGCCACAAGAACACTGCTTTCTCTTGGCTCAGAAACATCTTCCATGACTGTGCTGTTCAGGTCATTAATCTTACTTTTTTCCTTTTCTCTGCAAGTTGCATGGTGTTGGACTTTTTAATCTTTAATCAAAGAGTTTGGTCTTTGTTTTTGGGTAGAGTTGTGATGCTTCACTGTTGCTGGACTCCACAAGAAGGAGCTTGTCTGAAAAGGAGACAGACAGAAGCTTTGGTTTGAGGAATTTCAGGTACATTGAGACAATCAAAGAAGCTGTGGAAAGGGAGTGCCCAGGAGTTGTTTCCTGTGCTGATATACTCGTTCTCTCTGCCAGAGATGGCATTGTTTCGGTAATTAAACTCCTTGTCCTTTCTTTTTCTTTTCTTTTCTTCCATTAGATCTCTCATTTGCTACTTCCTTTTTCATCTTTTAAGGAACTTCACTTTTCTATGCTATCCTCCCATATATGTCAACTGCTTTCAATGTTCTGCAACAAATTATTCTTGTAGTTAATTATTTTGATGCAAGCTTCCAAATTTAATGTGTTGCAGCTAGGAGGACCCTATATCCCTCTTAAAACTGGGAGAAGGGATGGTAGAAGAAGCAGAGCTGATGTAGTTGAAACATTCCTCCCAGACCACAATGAATCCATTTCTTCAGTTCTTGACAAGTTTGGTGCCATGGGAATTGACACTCCTGGAGTGGTTGCATTGCTTGGTATGCACTACCATAACAAATATTTAATAAAACTTGGACTTTGTGACCTCAGTGGTCCCTGTATAAACATATTCATGAATGTATGTGGGGTTGTTGCTTGCAGATTTAAGTTTTAATGATTGAGGTATTTTGTTGAACTGAACAGGAGCACACAGTGTTGGTAGAACTCATTGTGTGAAGCTGGTGCATCGTTTGTACCCGGAGATTGATTCAGCACTGAACCCTGACCATGTCCCTCACATGCTGAAGAAGTGCCCTGATGCCATTCCAGACCCGAAGGCTGTGCAGTATGTGAGAAACGACCGTGGAACCCCCATGATTCTGGACAACAACTACTACAGAAACATATTGGACAACAAGGGGTTGCTGATAGTGGATCACCAACTGGCGAATGACAAGAGGACGAAGCCTTATGTGAAGAAAATGGCCAAGAGCCAAGACTATTTCTTCAAGGAGTTTTCTAGAGCCATCACCTTGCTCTCTGAGAACAATCCTCTCACTGGCACAAAGGGAGAGATCAGAAAGCAGTGCAATGTTGCCAACAAGCACCATGAGGAGCCATGAGTGCTTTCTTCCTCCTTCTGTGTGAGGAAGAAAAATCTGTAAAATATTATGCAAAAATAATTAAGGGGCATGCTGTGTTTTATTTTAGGTTTGGTTGAGTCATATGAATGAACCCATCCAGACCGCTGCTTGAACCTTGTCGGCAGGTTCGTGGGGATGTGAGGACTGAGATGTGACTGTGTTGTTGTTGTTGTTTTTTTTATTTGAATAAGGATGTTATATTTAGTACGCAAGTAGGAGTTGTTGGGTAGAAGGGTATGTTCACGGTGTTAATTATGATATATCAATGTATGCATGTGAGTGCTGTCTTCTATGGCAGTGACAACAATGTTTATGGTATCCACACTCAAAAGTTTGTTCTTTCTTTCAACATAAATCATGGGTATTCACAATCCTATTCAAATAGGCCCCAGGATAGAGACTAGATGAAGCAAAGTTTAGGTATCTAAGGAGTAACAAATGCACATTTATTTTGAATGTAGGTTGGCAAAAAGATTAAGCCAAGCAAATGCATAATTGCAGACTAAAATAATTGCTCATAGATTGTATAAAGTGGTCCAAAAGGAAAGATGAAGTAAAACAAGAGTGGTGGTCCATTGTTGTGGGCCAAACCAGTTCGATATTTGAAAGATAAGAATGGATTTGAAATGTTTTCTTCGAAAATGGCCATTGGCAATGAGCTGCTATAAGGGAGAAAATGCCAGAACAAGATCACGTTCTGGTTACCATGTTTCTGTCACAAAAACTGATGAGAAATGTAGATTTTTTTCTTGATGATTCTTGGTAAGTTATTTGGTAAACAGCATAGCAAGAGTATATGATATTTGATGAGTAGGTAAATAGGATATTGAAAGGGTCTATGGTGATTAAGAGTTTAAACTAGCCACCCTAACACTGCCATGGTATAAAAAGTAAAATACTTTACTTTTGCGAAAGGTTATAAAGATAAAGTCTTTTAGAAAAGTATTGTTATTAATGTCTAGGATTCAGAGGCTTATGCACCTACCACACCATTTGAGATGAGAGTTCACAGTATTAGTTTTAAATATGATCACAACCATACAAATCTGAAGAAACAAGTATCTAACAATTTTTTATATTAATCTTATGTGATTTTATTTGAGGGTTAGCATACTGATTAAGCATTCAGTTAATCAGTATGCAGGTTTTGGTTAGTAAGTCTTAGCAAATTGACTCCTGGTGAGTTAAATATTGAATTTAGATTCTTTGCTAGTTTTTTTTTTATTGTTTCTCTAGTATTTTCATAATACACTTAATTATCATCAATTTTAACATTTTAAAATATATTAAAAAAATATTTAAAATAACAACATAATACTTTTAATGTTTAAGGACAAAAAAACCAGTAAAGAATATTAGTAATATTATTCCGACTGAGACCAAAATTGAAATTGATTGCGGCAAATAGAACAATAAGTTTGAGAAAATGAGTCTTTCCCAAAAACGGATAAGGTTCTTAAGATAAAGCAATCTGTTATACGTGGACCATAATAACTATGCAAATATTAGTACTGTTTTTTGGACATTACTTCCTGTACTATGAAATCGAGAAATAATGATATTATGATAAATTTTTACAACCAATTATTTTTGGTAAAAATATTTTTACTTTATTTATTATGTAACTTTTATAAAAAATAAATCTTGTTAACTTAATAAAAATATTTGTTAAAAAATCATTTTAGTATAAAATCTCCTTTGACACTATTTCATTCTTGGATTTTATTTTCGGAACACGGATAATCACGGTTCTTTTACAAAATTGGATAATTTTGACTCTTTTATTATAAAAATGGATCAATTTATTAATTAATTACAGGATCAATTTATTAATGATTTGATTTCTTTTTATTTATTTTTAATTTTTATATAATTTCTAAAGTTTTATATATTTTTTAAGAAATAAATTTTTAATAATTTGATTAAAAATATTTTAAATAAAATTTTATTAAAATTTTGATATTTTAATTCTTTATATTTTAAATTTTATTATTACATTTTATTATAAAATTTGATTAAAAATATTTTAGAAAAATTATTAAAATTTTGATATTTTAAAACTTAATATTTTAGATTTTATTATTACATTTTATTATAAAATTTACAATAATAAAATTTGATTAAAAATATTTTAAATAAAATTTTATAAAAATTTTGATATTTTAAAACTTATATTTTAAATTTTATTGTTTCATTTTATTATAAAATTTACAATCATAAAA